>Ga0315291_10005889_pt1 | contig 15305 bp, 28 predicted proteins | sample YL17G12_20_MG_FD_203070 | JGI IMG/M metagenome (GOLD analysis project Ga0315291, IMG submission 203070) | Sediment microbial communities from Yellowstone Lake, YNP, Wyoming, USA - YL17G12_20 | ecosystem: Environmental > Aquatic > Freshwater > Lake > Sediment | place: USA: Wyoming | collected...
GATAAAACAAGCGTATAGGATAAAGGGCGACAAAGTAATGTTGCCAAGCTCAGCGGATCCAAATAAATATTCTGAAAAAATAGTAACTACCGATGGATATGACGCAAATGCTTGGATTGCCACTCATTCCTTTGTTTTAGCGTGGCCATATGCAGAACTAACTGGAACAAGGTCTGGATATCAATCAGAGGTAATAATTCCAACATCAAATAATGCGGGTAATCGAGCATATCAGGTTATTGCATCAACAACCCCATATACAACTGGAACAGTGCAGCCCGATTGGAGCACCGTTCAAACACTAAATAGCACTATAGTTGATGGTTATATTACATGGAAAAATGTCGGCTCTGCTTGCACGTATTATAACACAAATAAAATAGATGGATATACTCGAACAATAACAACGACATATCCAGTTGTTCAAGCTGACAAATATATATTTATATCAACAGCTGCGGCTCCATATACTATAACATTACCAGCAAGTCCAATCGCCAATGAAACTTATATAATTAAGGATTTTTCTGGTAATCTTTCAGTAAATACAGTGACAGTATCTGGAAATGGAAGAAATATAGATGGTGCAGCTACCTTTCCTATGAGTACTAATTATGAAAGTATAACTGTAATATATAATGCAAGTACAAATACATGGGGAATTATCTAAAATATTTATTACCACTTATTGTTATTTTAATTGCTTGCGGTGGAAGGATGGATGCTTCTGCCGAAATCTGTAATATCAATGATAACGAGTGCAAAATTAACTTAATTCAATTTATATTGATAGCGGACAATTCTTTAAATGATGATACTAAGCTTGCCATTGTAGATGCTTTAGCTGAATGGGATATAAAGGTAGGAAGCCATATAGACTATAAAATTATGTATAGTGATATGTTGAAAGAAAACGATAACATAAATACTTTTAATCATTCATACAAATTATATATAAAGGATCCCGGAGAAGGTATATTGGGCTGGACTGACTGGGAGCCTCAGGGAAACTCTGCAAGAATTCTGATAAAGCCAAGTCTTGATGCAGAAACATTTAGAATTGTTTTATTGCATGAATTGGGGCACGCTTTTGATTTACGATTTGGAAGTGATATTCATTATACCGGCGAATATAAATCTATTATGCATCCAAGTATAGGAAATACTGGCCAGCTTCAATGCCCCGAATTAAATGAATTTTGTAATAGGTATGGATGTATTATTGATTGTGAAAATTATGTGAAAATAAATGGATTTTTCTTGCAGTCTTTCGTTCCAGAGGTTGGTTTATGCGGCGTCTCTAAATAGATATGATATAATAATTTGTATGCATTATTTGGATAAGTTTATTGCAAAAGCCAATATTATTAATTACTATAAATACAGTTATCATTTTGTTAAATATATTGGCAGTAAATCTAAAATATCTATATATTGCCCAGTAGAAGGTCATGGTATTTTTAAACAAAGAGCAGACTCACATTTGAATGGCAGCGGCTGTCCTAAATGTAGCGGTAAATTAAAAACATCAAAACAATTTGAAATAGAAGCTAGATATGTACATGGAGATAAGTATATTTATACCGATGTTTATTATATTAACGCCTCTGGTAAAGTTAATATAATATGCAAATTACATGGGCCATTTAAACAGTCCCCGCATGGGCATTTAAGCGGAAAAGGGTGCTCTAAATGTGGTCGTAGGGCTGCTAAAATAATACGTAAGCCTTATTTAGATATTAATACAGTTGCTAAAAATATATGTATAAGAAAAACAAATGATATTTTTAAAGCAGAAGCTATACTTATACATGGCAACAGGTATGATTATACAAGCGTTAATTATATTAGTGCACATGTAAAAATAATAATAATATGTATTAAACATGGTCCTTTCGAACAAACGCCATCAAGCCATCTAAATGGAAGGGGGTGTGGAAAATGTTCTGGTAAGACAAGAAAAACAAATGAGCAGTTTAAATGTGAGGCAAAAACATTGTATGGAGATTTGTATATTTACGATTTTGTTAATTATATTAGTTTAAAAAATAAAGTAGCTATAATATGTAGAAAGCACGGACCATTTCAACAAATACCAAGTAATCATTTGCGCGGAAAGGGCTGTCCAAAATGTGCTCATATTATATCTAAACCTGAAACGGCGTGGCTTGATTCGCTCAATATAGATCAAAAATATAGACAGGCTAAAATAAAAATAAATGGTAGAGCAATGAAAACAGACGCCTATGTTCCAGATACAAATACTATTTATGAGTTCCATGGTAATTATTGGCACGGAAATCCCAGGCTATTTAAATCTAAAGATATAAATAAACGATCTAAAAAAACTTTCGGCGAATTATACCAAAAAACATTAGAGCGCGAAAATCTAATAAGAAATGCCGGGTATAACTTAATTGTTATGTGGGAAGATGATTTTAGGCTATTGGCAAAAAATAATACGATAAAGTTTGATTATATATTAGAAATGTATAATGATTTTAATTCGCTGATTGAAAAATTAGAGATGCACCAAACGTTTAGTTAGGTGATAAATGAAAAGATTAACTACAGAGCAATTTATAAAAAAGGTTATGGTGAAATATGGTAATAGATACGGGTATACAAAGACAATATATGTAAATAATAAAGTTAAAATAACTATAATTTGTTCCATTCATGGTGATTTTCAACAAATTCCAAGTGATCATCTAAATGGCCGCGGTTGTTCAAAATGTGGGGGCGTTGCAAAAAAAGACACTATGCAATTTATAAAAGAAGCCATAGAAAAACATGGAAATATATATGACTATGTAAAAACAATATATATAAACAGCAAATCTGAGGTGACCATAACTTGCTCTATTCATGGCGATTTTAAACAAACCCCAAACAGTCATTTACAAGGAGGTGGCTGTCCAGTATGTGCAAGAAACATAAAAAAAGACACTAGGCAATTCATAAAAGAAGTTGTGGAAAAACATGGATATATATATGGGTATACAAAAACAATATATATAAATGATTGGACTAAAGTAATAATAACTTGTCATATTCACGGTGATTTTGAACAAAGGCCTAATAATCATTTGAATGGTAACGGCTGTCCAAAATGTGGCGGAACCTCAAAAAAAGACACTGAACAATTTATAAAAGAAATTGTGGAAAAACGCGGGAATATATATGGGTATACAAAAACAATATATATAAATAATATAACCGATGTAATAATAACATGTTCCATTCATGGTGATTTTAAACAAAAGCCAAAGGATCATTTGCTTGGTAGTGGATGTCATAAATGCTTTAAATCAACGTCTAAACAAGAAACTAAATGGCTGGATTCGATTAATATAAATCAGAAGTATCGGCAAGCTAAAATAAAAATAAATGGAAAAATAATAATCACCGATGCATATATTAAGGAAACAAATACGGTTTATGAATTCCATGGCAATTACTGGCACGGAAACCCGAGACTATTTAAGTCGGCAGATGTCAATGGGCATAATAAAAAAACTTTCGGTGAATTATACCAAAAAACGTTGGCTCGCGAAAATCTAATAAGAAATGCCGGATATAACTTAATTGTTATGTGGGAAGATGATTTTAGGCTATTGGCAAAAGTTTAGTCTTGGTATAGGCAAACTCTCATATATGGCAGCTTGAGACATTGTATAATAATCAACGCATAAATAATTTTCTCTTAAATAATATGGATACATTAAACTGTTTTCGTTTGTCTTTGTATGGTTTACACCGAAAATATGTCCAAGCTCATGTAGCATTATTGGAAACACATCTATGTCTTTAATTCTATCACGAACTACCCATATTTTATTTCCTCCAATATCATTAGCAAATGCAAGCGTTATTTTGTCATTATTAATATTGTTGGTAACTGTAAGTTCCTTGTTATATTTCTCATTTGATATTAAAGGATTATCACGATTGATTTTTAATATGATAATTCCATCTTGCTTTAATATGCTCTCAATAATATCTTTTTCCATATTGAACTTAAAACTTTCAACCCTTAAAGAAATGTATCCGTTAAAAACGTAGTTCCATATTCCTAATGAATTATCGATTTCTATTTTGTCCTGTTCACTGAAATTATTATCTATAACCACCGGAATTATTCTAATTGGCGAATGTTCGTAGCGTTCAACTCTTGTATATTGTATCTCTCTATTATGTCTCGAAGGTCCAGCATGATAAGCAGTTCCGAAACATCCACTCATAATTATAGCCACGAATATTATAAATAGTCTTTTAATCATGGTAGATCTGGAACAGCGCAGTAATTCATGTTTCTAGGATCTATTTTATTATAATTGGCCACTTGAAGCATGGAGATTTTATCTATACACGGATAACTGCTTCCTCCGCCGTATGATGGGTACATAAGGCTCTTGGCTAATGTATGCATGCACCCCAATAAATGGCCAAATTCGTGCTCTACAATTGTTTTCAGATCTCTATTACCAATCCTGTCGCTTAGAACTACCATTAAATGACCGTTGTTTCCAAGGCTATTTACAAAGGCAAGTGTTCCGTCGTCGGGGTCAATAATATCTTTTAATCTTGAATCATCGTGTGTTAATCTTAATAACAAATACCCTTGTCCAGTTTGTTCTATAACATTTAGTAATTTACTTACGCTTTCTTTACTATTATCAATGTCAGTGCTTTGAACATCCATTTTTATTGAATTATTAAGAGCATAATTCCATTCGCCAATAGCAGATAATATTTGGATCCGCTCATCATTTGTAAAGGATTTATCCATATAAACTGGAACAACCCTTTTATTTATTATATTTTGAGCAACGGGATTATTAGAGTATTTAAATAATTGATTGGACGACGCACAGCCAATTGACATACCTATTACAAGCAAACAAAACATTAATAGCTTAAATAACTTCATAAAATAATGGCCTTTCTAAACCAAGGCCGTACTTGCAAATCTTCAAGCTCCGGGTTCAATATTAATTTATGCGTTTTTATTGATAAGTTTTTAATTTCACGCCCACTTGATTTTCTTTGTACTGATAGTTAAAATACTGGCATGCAAAATATTGTTAAAATAACCCGCGAAGTTGAGAAAAGGCAATTTAATAGAAGGGGGTGCCCAATATGCAAAAAATTATTGAGTATAGAGTCATTTAATGGTCGAATAAATGGGAGATTTGGCCCATCAATGAGGAAGATGGCAAGCTGCTCTAATTGTGCAATATCATTAATATACTTATGGAATTATAATGAAAATATATATATATTAGATCAATTAAGATATTTTCCACATGATTATATTAGCTTTGTGATATCGGTTGATTATAAGATTAAAAATGCCGATAACGTATTATTTGAATCGTGGGGAGGGGAAGGAGTATACAGGACTCCTATTGCAAGAACAATTTTAATGCCATCAAAAAAAATGTTAAAATTTTTTGATGCAAAGCTTGATTTATACGCAGTTTTCAGCTAAAATTTTTTTTAAATATCAATTATTATCAATGGTAGCGGTATCATAGCTAAAAGATCATGAAAAATGGATTAGAAATAGGCAAATACGGAAATAAGTTTTGGTATAAAAATGGCAATCTTCATCGAGAAGATGGTCCTGCTGTTGAATTTACCAATGGAGATAAGTATTGGTATAAAAACGACAAATGGCATCGAGAAGATGGTCCTGCTATTGAATATACCAATGGATATAGGTGTTGGTATAAAAACGGCAAACCACATCGAGAAGATGGCCCTGCTCGTGAATTTACCAATGGAGATAAATGGTGGTATAAAAACGGCAAACAACATCGAGAAGATGGTCCTGCTAGTGAATATGCCAATGGAGATAAGTATTGGTATAAAAACGGCAAATCTCATCGAGAAGATGGTCCTGCTGTTGAAACAAAAAACGGAACATATTTTGAATATTGGCTTGATGGAAAGAAGCTTAATTTTCCGAATGATATTAGATTGACAAAAGAACAGATGGAATTATATATTGCTTTCATGTGAGATCTTGAATATGAAGAATGGATTAAAAGTAGACCAATACGGAAATAAGTCTTGGCACAAAAACGGCAAATATCATCGAGAAGATGGTCCTGCTTGTGAATATGCCAATGGAAATAAGTTTTGGTTTATAAACGGCAAATGGCATCGAGAAGATGGTCCTGCTATTGAATATGCCGATGGAGATAAGTGGTGGTATATAAATGACAAATGTCATCGAGAAGATGGTCCTGCCCTTGAATATGCCAATGGAACTAAGTCTTGGTATAAAAACGGCGAACTACATCGAGAAGATGGTCCTGCTGTTGAAACAAAAAACGGAACATATTTTGAATATTGGCTTGATGGAAATAAACTTAATTTTCCGACTGATATTAGGTTGACAAAAGAACAAATGGAATTATATATCACTTTCATGTAATAGGGAATAAATGCAAAAATTAACAAAAGTAATGGATGGCTGTAAAAATAAACATTGCCCAACATGTAATCACTCATTAAATTGTTCTAGTTATCATTTAGTATCTAATAAGTTTATTGGTCGTAATTTTTATTGTCAACATTGTAGGTCTATTTTTAAGTTTATGCAAAAGAACGATTTATCATTTCACATTTCATACGCTCATTATTATATTGAAAATTTTACAGCCCAAGCTTATTATAATCAAATTAATAATAGTTTGCCACAAGATTATTTCTTAATAAGGAGGCGTAATGGAACCTTAGATGAAAGAGCCCCGATTACAATAATGGCGGAGCTGCAATTCCCAATATTAAAATCACAATTGCAAGATAAAATTAATTTATATATAGCTTTCTCATGATTAAACATACTTACAATCAACTAATGAAAGAAAAATCAAATATTATGGCTTTGTACGAATATTTGAAAACAATAAAATATTTTCCTTGTTTATTATGCAGATCTGATAATTTTTATTTTACAGGAAAGCCATACGCATTTCAACTTAATGATAAACGTATTCCAATTAAAGCGATTTGCCATTTTTGTAGAAATACGGAGGTCTATATTGAGGCAGATGTTACAGATTTACATACCATTAATTTCTCGAACTCAAAATCAAGATTATTAATAAATAATAATTTTTTTATTGAAATTATGACTGAAGAAAATATAGCGAATTTAATTAGTTTAAATCCTGATATTATCATTCCAATTGATCCAGATGATTTAACTCTTGAAAGAATAAATAAAATTATTGATAACTATGAGATGCTAATAACTTTTGCATAATTTGACTTAAAAATAAGCATAAAAATTAACTCAATTAATAATAGACTTATTTTTAAGGTATTTGGTTTACCGCCCCTGTTAGAAAGTGTTTGAAATTACGAGGGTTTTATGTCGACATGTGTAGTATGCAACAAAAAACTTTATTCTTTAAAAAAAGAATTACAAAATATAATAACATATTTATGCCCGGAAAATCATTGCTCAGAAACATACCAAATATCTATTGGAGACAAAGAAATATTATTCCGATCTGTTAGAATATATGATTCTGTTTATTTAGAAAGTTTGTTTAGTTTTGGGCAAATTGACAAAATAAGAGTATATGAGAAAACTTCGCAATATTATTGTAATATATTGTTTGAGCTTAATTACCAGGATTTTGGGGATATTGATTATTGTGACATGATAGCGTTAAAAAATAAAATTGAGATATGTTGCATTTTTTCCTAGGAGAGTTATGTTTAATGTACTGCCCAATATGTGAATATAAATGTAAAAAAAATGTTGGTAGATATAAAACTATAAACTATTATCGCTGCGTTAATAGTGAGCTACACAGGTTTTCTATTTCATTAAAAAAGATCGAAGAAACAGTATCTATCATGTCTATTTTCAAGGATGGGTTGGTAATCATCGGATACTCCTTCGGTGAAGATATAACGATATCTCACTATACTTTTGATGATATTTTCTATGAAGTATTCCCTAAAATAAAGGGAAAAAAAGCTATATACAATTATTTGCAGGAATTAATTGAAAAATATGAAATTAGATTGTTATTCTCCTGATATAAAAAGCTTTTCCTCAGACTGTCCATTGTGTGATGTGGGACTGACCTCACATATTACTTCAAACGGCCTTATAAATCTAATATGCTATAATTGTAATAATTTTTATGTCATTTTTGATATTCCAATTAAATTAAATACATTTTGGGCCGGATTTTACAATGAAAGAAGGTTTGTTCGCGGAGATGGAATAACAAATAAAGTTATATTTCAAAAAATGGGACCTATAGAAGATTTGAATGTTCCAGATAAAATCTTCACATTTCCACGATCAGATTCCCCACAAGAAATAATTAAAAATATTAAAATTATATTAGATAAAGTAATTGATTTGCTGGTTTATAGTTAATAATGATTAATTTAATCTGCCCAATTTGTAATTCACCATTAGCTTCCTCAACCTTCAATGCAAGTTGTTATACGAAATCTTTAAATTGCGGAAATCATTATAAACAAATGATTTCTATTGATTCTAATATCTTGTCCGAAGAATTTTCTTTCGGCGATATAAGACTATTCATAATATATGCACATCAAAATAATATATATAAACCTCACAATTCATATGTGATTAGATCAGTTGATAATAAAATAGAAACGTGCATCCCAATTAATATATCATTGCTTGAGGAATTGGATCCTAAATATGCAGAAACATTCATCAATTCAATATTAAACAATTTGGCGTTCATATGATAAATAATAATATTCCACATAATTGTCCATTTTGCAATAATTATGTATTTTTGAATCCGCTCGAAGATCTCCCTCTTGTCTCTTCTACCAATATAGTTTACCCGCCAAATCTTATCGGTGCTGTTATGCCACAACTCTATTTCTCGTCATGTAAAAATAAGCATTATAATGTTATTTATTGGACTTCAATTAAACAATTAACAATCTTATCGTCTCAATTATTATTTGAAGACTGCTCGTTAATTGTTTCATTTTATGACAATTTAATATCTTGTGCAAAAATTTCATTTTATGATAATAAATCAATTAGTCTGGATATAGATCTTCTGCCACAAAATATAAAAGATATCCGCTGCCTGATTAATAAGTATATGGACAATATTGCTTTTTTATGATCTCGTGCCAAGAAAACCAGCCTTGTGATGATGGTTCTTCATGACCCCGGAAGAATATATAAATATAGCCAAATGCCTCTATTGTGATCGAAAATTTTATAATTTAATTGATAATACTTTATTTTGCGATTGTCAATATTCTAGTAAAATTAAAATCATTAATGGAGACGGCTATTTTGTATATTATTTGCCATTATCAACAAACGATTTCATATGTATAAATACATTAACACAAGAATTTACTCTAAAACAAATTCATCCGGAAATTAAAATAATTATTAAGTTCAATCATATACCGGATTTTATGGCATTAAAAAAAGAACGGCTAATAGATAAGTTGAAAATGCTGGTAATTTTCTCATGATTAATTTTAATGATTTATATGACAATTTAATTTGCTCTCATTGTAAAAGCCCAGTTAATCAAAAATATAAAGATCTTTCATTTCCTATATTTCAAACATGCCAGTGCACAAATACAAATAAAACAAAACATATTATTATGATTTTTGTTAAACCGTTTGTTGTAGAGGTTCATAATAACTTCCCTGCAAAAACAACAATTTCACATGTCCATTCATTTAGCCATTTACTTTCTTTTAGCGGTATTAAAGATTTTGTTTTCTTAGATCAAAAACAATTAGTGGAAAAAATTGAAATATTATTAACATTTTCATGACAAAAGAACAATTTCTTGAAAAAATAAGATGTCATCATTGTCATGGAAAATTAGATATACAAGATAACTATTTTATTTTTATTAAAAGCTGCCTATGCTCAAAGGCCTGTAGATCTGAAAATACATTTATATTTTTCTTCTCAAATTTCTCTATAATAATATCATTCCAAGAAAATAAACCGAGATTTAAGATTAATAATAAAATGTCGGTTAATATGATGGTCATTGATGATATCCCTGATTTTATCTTTTTACCGCTCAATTCACTCGTTGACAAAATTGAAGATCTGATTACCTTCTCCTAAAATGAAAAGTAAACCGAAATGCCCTTATTGTAAATTAACTCCAAGTAATGATGAATTCAAAAGCCAAATGTCTTATTGCGAATGTCAAAAATCATGCTGTCATCTGGAAGTATATTTTTTTAATGTGCAAGATGTCTTGATTATAATAACTTTGCCTTTCTTTCCAGATGAAGAAGATGTTTCTTTTTTGGTTAAATTTAATAGTAATGTTATGCTAAAACTTGATTATTTACCTGATTTTTTTCTTCTGCCAGCAAATGAACTTATTTCTAAATTAGATGAATTATTAATTTTCTCATAAGTATTAGGAGTTTGAATATGAAAAATGTATTAACAACAGACGAATACGGAAATAAGTTTTGGTTTAAAAACGGCAAACGACATCGAGAAGATGGTCCTGCTATTGAATATGCCAATGGAGATAAGTTTTGGTTTATAAACGGCAAATATCATCGAGAAGATGGTCCTGCTTGTGAATATGCCAATGGAGATAAGTTTTGGTTTAAAAACGACAAATATCATCGAGAAGATGGCCCTGCTCGTGAATTTACCAATGGAGATAAGTCTTGGTATAAAAACGATAAACAACATCGAGAAGATGGTCCTGCTGTTGAACTTAATAACGGAACATATTTTGAGTATTGTCTTGATGGAAAGAAACTTAATTTTCCGAATGATATTAGATTGACAAAAGAACAAATGGAATTATATATTACTTTCATGTGAAATTTGAATATGAAAAATGGATTAGAAATAGACCAACACGGAAATAAGTTTTGGTATTAAAACGGCAAATTTAAATGGATAAAAGATAAAATGGAGTTATATGGCCCGTGAATCCGTCAGAATTTAAAGAAATCGTCAAATGTTTAATTTGCCATCATAAATTAAACTTGCCCCCAAAATATGCCTCAACTCAATATGAAAGACATTGCTCATGCCAAATGTCTAATGTAATTGATGAATTTGATTTCTTTATCTCAATGCCTAATAAATTTTCCGCCCATATTATTCTGCCTACCCAATATCTTAAATTGGCGCGCTTTAGACTTAATGATGCCTCTGGTAATATCCTCCAAATTAACCATATCCCAAATATATTCTCCTGTAATTCGGATGATGAATTGATCGATAAACTTAATTCTCTTATATTATTCTCTTAATTAACTCTCATAATAAGCTTCCCCTCATGAATATTAAACAATTTCAATCCCAAATCAAATGCTTCGAATGTAATCAAAAATGCTCCGATTGGAATAAACCTACGTTCACTACAAGTAATGATTGCTTTATGTGCGATTGCTTCAAATCCGCATTTGTCCATAGATCTAATGATTTCGTTTCCATGGGCTTTATTCTCGATGATTTTTATGTCTATATTGAATTTGATCTGGATCGCTCAATCTCCCAATCTTCTTTTTATGGAAAATCAACCAAGCCCATCTTTTCCCTCGACCATGTCCCCTCTTGGATCCTTTTGCCAAAACTTGATCTGGTTTGTAAAATTAATTCCCTCATTATCTTCTCATAAGACAAATATGAATCTTCTAAATAAAGTCAAATGCCCCCTTTGCTCTCAATATGTTTGCTATTGGACTAATTATTTGCCCGATACATATTGCCTCCACTGCTCTTGTTCAAAATCCTACCTGCTTCCATCTTCCAATGTCTTTTGGCTCAATATTTCAAATTACTATATCCGAATTCAATATATTTTCCCCATCCTTTCATTTGAAATTTTTAACTCTTCTGTCTTCTATAAATCTGACCAAATCCCTCTTTGGTTCTTTTCCGATCTGCCAGAATAACTCGAAAATCATATCAGTATCATCGAAACCTTCTCATGATATCTATCCAATGCTACTATTGCTCTCAACCGTCCTCAAATTGGTTGCCATATACTACCCTCTCCAGTTTCTTTCAATGCTCTTGTGAAAAATCTGCCCGCAATGAGAATTCATTTTGGCTTAATATAAACCAATACTCTGTCTTTATCCGAATCTTTCCTCATAAAATTATCACCCAAATATCTCAAAACCATTCCTTCCCTATATTTATCCCGTACTTTCCGCCCTGGCTCAATTCCTCTCCGGAAAATGTCTTGAACCATATTGAAACGCTTTTTGTTTTCTTGTGACCCCACTCCTCCTTCCACCTCCAGCCCACGCATTGCCCCCTCAAATCGATTTTTAACCGATCACGCCCTTCTCCCCCATCCCCTCTCTCCCCTGCCTTTATAATCCATCCTAGATTGATTCTTCGTTTTATCCCACCTTCTTACATTTATTTTTAATCTACATTGAAAATACCCCCTCCTCCTAAAAGTCTAACCCCTTATTTCGCTTTAGTAAATTTTAAATACCTTGTTTTCTCGATGATTATGATCGGCCTATCACCAAACCCCCTGTTTTTTCCCTCGATTTATGCTCGTATTTATTCTCCCGCCCCCCAAAATATATATGAATAAAATAATTAAATATATAAAAGAAAATATATAATAAATAGTATAGTAAATCAATAATAGGTATGGAAGAACAATATCAATTGTATTCAAATATCTCCGACTGTTATTCAATTGCTTAAATCCTTTTGAATTGCTCTTCATATCTCTTCAATTCCCGTATGTAATTTCAATTGTTCCATCAGTCGAATCATATATCCAAACCTAATAATTGAATTGATCTTATTCCTTTTATCAGAGAACAGAGTATTGCTTTATTTTGAATTGTACTGATTTGCTCCGAATATGGCTTTCCTGCTTCACTCCAATATGACTCCTGCCATTCCCACGGTTTTATGGCCCAACCTTCTGCCACCCCCTCCAAACCCCTCCAATATTGCTTTCCCTTCCAACCCCTTCCAATATTGCTTTCCCTTCCAACCCCTTCCAATATTGCTTTCCCTTCCAACCCCTTCCAATATTGCTTTCCCTTCCAACCCCTTCCAATATTGTTTTCAACCACCTCCAATATTGTTTTCAACCACCTCCAATATTGCTTTCAACCACCTCCAATATTGCTTTCCCTATTATTTTCAACCACCTCCAATATTGCTTTCTGAATGGTCGAAACCTGGCTTTTGGGAGGCAAAACACGTGCCGACCCGCCTCACCCCCAGCTTTTTATCATACATACTGCGCCAACATATTACCTCTATTACCTTGTCATTTCCTTCATTTCGTTTGTTTACTTATAGTCTATTATAGCTTATTAACTCTTAATGTATTGCTTTATACCACTCAAACATTATTTATAATTGGCATAATTAATGATCATACCAATTCAATTATTGATTACATTGTCCTACATTCCATTTTCATCTTGGGAAAACCATTGTATGAGAGACGGTAAGGAGGTGATCGAGGAGGACTTCGACGTACTGTATGGGGATCCCCGACGTTGCCCACATCACCCGCATATCACGACATCATCTCCTGATGGAATGTTTGATACTCCCTGTAATGAATGCGAATGCAATTCAGATCGATGTGAAGAATGGTAGGTTTTCCATAAGACCTAATGATATCAATAGCTTACATTGTCTCACACCCCATTTTCATCTTAGGAAAGCATTATTGTAGCAAACCGAAAAGGAGATCCGACAATGACATTCAGCATGTATCGCCCCGAATCGCGCCTTTCGAATACGGTTTCTGGTTTCGTAGCAGGCAAGTCAGATCCCCATGGTCGTTTTTTGGGTAACGTGAAGGCGAGGATTGTTATGGCACTTGACAATCTCCAAGCTGCAAAAAAGAAGAATAATATCAGCGTCATGGCAGAGGAATCTCATCGACATAAGCTATTGAACGATATATTGAACGGGGTTGTTCTTGACCATGACAGTCTACAGTTTTGCGGGCTAATTGTGGAAGAGTAATCTAAAAGAGGCAGGGGGAGGTATCCCTTGCCTCTTTTTCTTTTAGGTCTTATGGCATTAGGTTTGCAATATTCAATTCTAATACCATAAGACCTAATGATATCAATAACTTACCTTGTCATACATTCCATTTTCATCTTTGGATTGCATAATAGAAGGTGGCAATGAAAAACCTAAAAGAGCAGTTTATTCTAGAGGCATTCAAGCAACTCCGGTTTATAAACTCCCAAGAATTGAAGGCATTAGAAAACGGCGATATTAATAAAGTCAATAAACTCGCAGGATTGGCTAATTATATTCGTAATGAGATAAAGGTAAGACAATAAGATGAAACCTGATACAGCATTATCCTACATTCCATGAGGAGATACTGCAATGCGAATCATCTCACATCGCAAGACAATTCATTCTGTCAGTTACAATCATCTTTTTTCTTGGGTTGATAATACAGATTCTGGCTTTTCTTTTGATTGTGATAAGGAAGGCAATGTTCTACAAGGTAAGTTTGGGCCTGCCGCTGATAATTATCGGAAGTGTAAAGATGGCACCTACAATGTAATCGATAAGGGGATTGTAGAGTATAGTCACCACTATAATGAGCCAGCTGTAGGAGAATGTAATCACTGCCAAAAAGAAGTAGTACTTAGTCGTTTTACTAATACATGTGAGTGCAACATGGATTATAATATGTCGGGTCAAGAATTGGCATGTAGGTCGCAATGGGGGGAAGAGACCGGCGAGAGTTTATCCGATATCTTGACGATCCCTTGAGTTCCTTTACCGCTTTCTTTGCCATAAAAAACTGTTCTAAGGCCTTTTGATATTCTTTTGGGGGAAGGGCAGCCAAAAGATATCAAGTGCGTTATAAGTCATTCTCGGGGCAAAGGGAGGGTGTTCCTTTTGCCCCTTTTTCTTTAGGTCTTATGGCATTAGGTTTGCAATATTCAATTCTAATACCATATACCTAATGATATCAATAACTTACCTTGTCATACATTCCATTTTCATCTTAGGAAAGCTATTATATGAAAGCTGATATCATGCACGACAAGCTATTGATTACTGCCGAATACTTTTTAGAGGGGCAAGTAATTCTAGAAACTACATGTAATAACTTTGATGAATATAAGCGACTTCCCGATGTAGTGTCGTTTAGAGGGTTTGTGTGTGGTAAGACTGGGTGGAGTTCTGATAGGGGATATGCATGTTATAAAAGTGTGGCAATGGTAGCTGATATTGGATGACAGTTTCGCCTATACGTAAAACGAGTTTTTATCGGGAAAAAGGC
>Ga0315291_10005890_pt1 | contig 15305 bp, 11 predicted proteins | sample YL17G12_20_MG_FD_203070 | JGI IMG/M metagenome (GOLD analysis project Ga0315291, IMG submission 203070) | Sediment microbial communities from Yellowstone Lake, YNP, Wyoming, USA - YL17G12_20 | ecosystem: Environmental > Aquatic > Freshwater > Lake > Sediment | place: USA: Wyoming | collected...
ATGGATAGAATCACGACTCAACAACCGACCCAGAAAATGTCTGGGTTTCAAAACCCCTTTAGAAGCCGCAACCACTTATGTTGCACTTCAAGGTTGAATGTGCAATGCAATATTACTGCGAAGCATGTAAAGATGGATACCATGTGCCGACATCAGGCGTTAGTGCTCGCAAATAACACTTGACAAATCGATGATTTACTATAATATGAAATGTTGTCAAACTGATTATCGGACCTATTGTTGTAATTTGTAAAATATAACAAAGTAAAATTTAGGAGGAAGTTATGTGTAACAAATTATTAGTAGGTATAATCACCAGCATTTTACTAATAATAAATATATGGGCGCTGGTACCAGCGAGTTGGATAAATCTTGCCGAATTAGAGTATGCTGCTATTATTAGGGATATTTTAATAATTCCGCAAAGCAATATAATTTCACCATGTGCACAGCAAAGTGTATATAATTGGGGCAATTTGGAGGTCAATGCATGAAAAATAGATTTTGTTACGTAATATTTTGCACAATATTTTTATTTTTGATATCGGTAATTTCTTGTAAGGTTGACAAACGTCCTTCTGCAAACGAAGTCATATCTGCAATTGATAGTGCATTTGGTTCAGTTACATCAACAGTCAGCCATAAAACCAAGCATAAGTCCAATATAGAAATTTATTTAGATGGGACTGGTTCAGTTGCAGGACTTATAAGAAAAGCAAAAATAGATTCATTAACATCATACGAAACAGGTACGACTAGTTATTGTAAATTTTTGAAAACCTTGGATGCATATCTAAGAGGAAAACAAGATACATTTCAGATATATCAATTTGGTGAATATTCTTCACGCATTAATAAATTTGATGAAGCATTAAAAAATACTTTCTATGACCAACGCTATACGCGGTTAGGAGAATTAATCGAGGATTTTACCTCTCGGGACACTGGTAATTTACCAAAAGCATTTTTAGTAATAACGGATGGAATTCAATCAGTTGCTGGAGAAGATGATTTCCGCAAAGTAGTTGATGGTGTGTCACGGTGGTTAGCTAAAGGGTTGCATTTTGAAATTTTGGGATTTCGTTCCGAATTTAATGGCGAAGTGTTTTGTGAAACAGAAGGTGGTACTAAGATTGGTTGGTATCGTTCGGATAGTTTTGGTTTACGCCCATTTTATTGCTATGTATTCTCATATGAACGCGGTTTTGGTAAAAGTCTCGCTCAAGGACTACAAGCAAATTATGGAGATTCTTTACCTAATATGATGGACCTTTCTTCTAACTTGTTTGAAACCCCAGTAATTGAATTTAAAACTCCGGCGAGACGAGCACAAAAAGATATTAATTGGCTTCAACCAAGGATAACTGAAGGTGGTGTGAAATATTTTTATTGGAAAGGTAAAACTAACGAGTTACTATCTGGTGAATTTCGAACCTTTATTAATCTGAATTTGACTCAAGAATCAAAGAATTTTAAAATAACCAAATATGGTATTAAAACAATAGTTCAATGTATAAATTTAGATAGTAATAAACTACGTATCGAGGATTATCCAATAAATTATGAAGTATTAAATGCTGTTCCTGAAAGTCAACCATCACGCTTGGAAATTAGTTATACAATAAAAGAAACAAAGAATCCTTATTGGTTAGGTTATCGCTTTATTGTTTTACCTGGTGATGGAACAGTTCAACCACCAAAATGGGTTGAAAACTGGTCTACACAATCGGATGATCAACTTGCAGATTTTAGTAAAACTCTTAGCTTAAAAGAATTTATATCAAGTATTATGTTGAAAACAAAATTCTTAGAACAACCCATGGCAGTATTTTATATTGCTATAAAAGGGAGGAAACAATGATTACTGGTATTGGCGCGGCAATTGCTAACACGTGGTACCCGGGTGGCGTGGAATTTGAACAATGGGCAAATTTTATTGATTATTCTATACTACTTATGTGTATAGTTATTGCAACTATATTCATCTGGTATCTTTTTTCTTATCACCGCAGCAGGAAAATTCATTATCCAGAAGATATTTTCCTGCAGCGTCAACCCTGGACTAACACTTTGTGGTTGATTTTCATAATTCATGGAGTATTAACTCTTATTATTGGATTGTTTATGATTTCAGAAAAATCGCCCACTTCAATAATTGCGATATTATTATTGGCGGTTATTGAAGCTGTTTTAGCAGTCTTCTTATATTGGATTATTTCTTTAATCCTTACGATACCCGCACGTGTTAAATACGTACCGTACTTAAGATATAAATTAGCTCAATTATTTGGACGGAGGTAACAATGGGTGCTTATACAATTGGTATTGGTGGAACCGGTGCAAGATGTCTAGAATCTTTAGTACATCTTTGTGCGGCTGGACTTGGACCAGACAAACTCTTTGTGCTTATTATTGATCCGGATAACGCTAATGGAAATGTTGGACGCTTAAGAGATGTTATTGCAAAATATAATAATTGTCGTAAAAAATTAAACTGTACACAAAGTTCACCAATTTTTAAAACCGAGATAGAATATTCGAGGGAAGAACATACCGACTACCTTTCCTGGTCTCCAATTGAAGATGAAAAAAATCTTAGAAAGTATTTTAACTATGATACGTTAATATCGAAGGACCCGGAAAGCAAAGAAAAGTTACTCGGAGATTTTGCTACACTTTTATATTCCGAAGGTGAATTGAATCTTGATTTAAGTCAGGGATTTCGGGCACGATGTTCGGTTGGTGCGCCGGTGATGGCTCGGATTAAGGATAATTTTAACGATAATCCACAAAGACCTTGGTCTGAATTAATTACCAGAATCAGAACCGATTTAACAAACGCTGACGCGCGATTATTTGTTTTTGCATCGCTTTTTGGCGGAACCGGTGCCAGCGGATTTCCGACCGTTGCTAAAATTCTCAGAGATGAATCGCTTCATACTGGAAAAAGAGCATGGCAAAATCCCGAGAAGTTCTTTTTGGGAGGGGCTCCTCTTTTGCCTTATTTTGCGTTTGAGGTTCAGCAAACCACAGATAGAAATGATATTTTTGCTACCCCGCAAAATTTTGTTGTCAACACAAAAGCCGCTTTGCAACATTACTCGTTAATCTGGAGAGATTCTTCGCCTTACGACGTTATTTATTACATCGGTGACCAGGAGTTTGAATCAATTGGAAAATTCTCTCCCGGTGGTAAGAATCAAATAAACTATGCACATTATGTCGAGTTTTTATCGGCACTATCAGCATTAGATTTTTTTACTCGTAACCTGAATCCAGAAATTACAAAAAAAGAAATGTTACAATACTTTGCTGGACGAACTAAAGAAAAAACTATTTATTGGGATGATTTTCCTAAAAAAGAATTAAAAAAGAAACTATTAGCATTTACTTCTTTTGCATTTAGTTTCCGGTGTTTTTATTATCAACTTTTACGGGACGAAGATATTGATTTAAGACGATTTTTAGTTCCTTGGTACGCTGACCATTTTAAATCTGATGAGTTAACGAGCAATGAAGCAAAAGAGCCGCAGGACAACCTTTCCGAATATCTGAAAACATATTTAGAATGGTTATTCCAGATACATTCTTGTAAAGCAAGAGAGATTAGACTTTTAAATCCTGCTGCATTTGAGGCATCTCGAGAAGCAGACTTTCAAGAATTAGACGATGAACTTTTTAAAACTTTACAATTCAAAAAAGATGACGATGATAAATGTAAGTATGAATCTAAATATAAATATGGGTATGATAATCTTTGGGAAAAACTATGCTCAGCCAAACCGTCGTCAATAATTAAAAGTTCAAGCGGACGATTTGCTGATTTATTATATGCGGCTTGTTACAAATTTTGCTTAAAAAACTATAATATTAAAGATGAAAAGGAGAGGTTATGAGTCGGGAAGAATCTAAAAGGCAAGAATCAATTCCATTTCTTTCGAAAATCAAGGGTGACTCGGTAAAAAGCCCTAAAGAAAGCGGTGTATGGGAAAATAACCCCCAATTATTAAATGACCTTCCTCTTGATCTTTACGTAAAAGGAGAAATAAGTTCTGATGCCTTGACCGCAATACCAACTATTTGGGCGCGGCCACTACTTTTTGCTGACGCTCTTGTCAATGACGATCATCCTTTACATGACCAAATTAAAAATGAATGGCGTGGTTTATTAGGACTCTTTTGTTTCAAGGATTTCTACAAAATGGATATTTCAACTGCACGATTGGAACTTAGCAAAGATAGCAATCTTAGGTTTGAAAAGACTCTTTATGCATTAAGACCGAGTAATTACTGGGATGAATTTCACATAATCTATTTTGAAGGCAAGGTTATTGGTGGCACTTCACCTTTGAGTCTTTTTTATACAGCAGTAGATTACCATTGCAATGAAAACAATCCTCCCTGGCAAACCGAGGAAGGAAGATTAAAAGACCCTGTAGAATACTTTGAATCTCGAGGAATGATTCGCGAGCTAGCTATATTAAAAAGATGGTTACAAGATGCAAAAGCGAATTTAGCAAATATAAGAATTCCAGGCGACGATACTAAAGATAGTAACCGAGAAAAGTTGTTGAATGCATTAGAAGAATGGATTAGGTCAATAAATGTAAAAGAGGAACAAGAATTTAGAGAAAAAATAACATATATTGAACCGGTTGTTAATCAAATGCCGTATCAATTACTATCCGCAAAAGTTCAGAAAGTCACCGGAACTGACGGCAGTGATTATATTCTTGCTGTTAGAAGAGAATCTTTTACTGGGGCAAGACCGATTGTTATCTGGGAAGAAGGTTGGAATGACAAAAGGGCAACGGTATATGGTCTATTTAAAACAACTGATATACAATATCCGAAAGAGGCAAAAGGAGATAAATTACTTGGTGGTAAAATTGATAATCCCTGGATCAGACCTGACCTGCTATTTTTCACAAAGAAAATGATTAAATTAGCCGGTCTCCAAAAGCAAAACATTTTACTTTACCATGAAGATGGTTACATCCCTCCTTTAACTGATGAGATTCTTAAATATTTTAGTGCAGAAGATATTGCAAAAGAACGCATCTTTGAATGGCGGGAAAGCAGGAAAGGTATTGAAGCAATTTTAAAATTACCACTTAAATCAAAAGGAAATATTAGACGATATGCAATACTAAGCAAAACTTATGATACTAAAGACATCATTGCTCCAGACATTGTTCCTGATTTAGTACTTTGGCCCGATTTTAAAGCAGAAGGATGGGATATTTATTATTTAATTCAAAGAGCAATAACTAATGAAAAATATGAATCAGTACCAGCGGCGACAGTTATAGAAAGAAAAGTCGGTGATTTTCTGACAATCTTAAAAAATTATCCTGAAGCAATTAAATGTGTCCATAAAGATGCATCAATCGGTCTTATTCTAATCCATCAACCAACACCTACAGAAAAACTAAATAAAGAATGGAATGTAGCGGTAGATTTTGGCACCTCTAATACTACTGTTGCATATCAGGAAATAGCTGGCGAAAAACCCAAACTGCTTTCGCTTAAAGATCATTTTACGATATTAACCGTTGCTGAACCAGAGATTTTACGTGATTACCTTTGCCGTGAATTTTTAATTTTTCTTGGAAGTGAAAACTTACCTATGCCTTTTCCGACAATATTTAAAGAAGTTGAAAGAATGGAATCAAAATCTCAACCTTTTCTTGACGGCATTATTGTTTTTCGACATCCGCTTAATTGGGCAATCCAGATTGAACCCAAAGGGGTAAAAAGTAATCTAAAATGGTCGCTCGACTCCAATGAACGGAAATGTATTTCAACATTTATCAATCAAACTGTTTTGATGGTATGCGCTGAAGCAATATGTACCGGTGTCAGTAAGATAAAATTCTCCTGGTCATACCCTTCTGCTTTTGCTAAGTATATGGAATCGGATATGAAAACCTATTGGCAAAAATGGCACAGAAATTCTGATTATGGTATAGAAAAGGAAGTAATCGGTTCAATGACTGAAAGTATTGCAGTGGGAAAATATTATGGTGGAGATGAACCACTTGCTGGGTTGGATAGACCGCAAGTCATATGTGATATTGGAGGAGGAACAAGTGACATCGCAATATGGTTAGAAAAAAATATTATAGCCCAGACCTCAGTTAGATTGGCAGGAAACATACTTGCTGATTATATGAAAAAAATCAGCATAAAAGACCGTAATTTAATTGACGATATAGCTAATAAAATAAGAATGGAACCAGCCGAACTTCATAGATTATTCCATGAACGCCCTTCGGTAACGCTTAATATTCTGCTTCAACTGCCTGACACAGGTAGAACTATTTACGAAAGTATTGTCAGTGATGCTGCGGTAAGTGATATGAGTGAACGTCAGCGTGCTCGCAGTATAATTTTCTTTAGTTTCTCGGCAGTATTCTATTATATTGGATTACTTTTGCGTAACCTTGCTTCACAGAAGGAAATTACAAGTTGTGATATTCATTTTGCGGGTAATGGACCGAAACTATTTAATTGGATAGGCGCTTCATACGAAGTGAAAAATGCATTCAAAAATATATTAGACGATAGTTTAAAGCCCTATAAATTAGATACGGTTACTATTAACGATCCCATCGAACCAAAAGCAGAGGTAGGTATCGGATTATTAAGTAAAGTTGATTATCTTGATGAAAATGCTGTTTCTATACCATCAATTCTTATTGGCGAGAACGGGTATCTATTTGATGGAGATACGAAAAAATATAATTATGATATTTATAATATTAAAGACACCATAAGAAACTCTAATATGAGAGCACCTGATAATTTTCCCGAATTGGAGAAATTTATTACTGTTTATGATAACGAAGCTAAGAAACTCGGTTTTGTTGAGATAAAATCTCTCTATGATAAATCACGTATTAAAGCTAAAATGAGCACGTATATTGCTGATATAAAAAGTAAGGATTCTTCAGAAGTTCTATTTCAGCCATTTTTCATTGAGCAAGTGAAAGTTATATTAGAAGAACAACTTATCGGAGGGAAAAATGCGTTGTCTTAAAATAAATTTATTAGAGAATAGTTTATTCTCAGGAGAACAAAAATGAGTCGGAAAAATCAGCAAAAAGGGAAAAATTGGGTGCCAATCGTTGGAGTTAGTGTTGTTATCACTATTCTTGTAATTGTCGGAATTTATGTGTTATTTTACCCTAAAAATAAAAGACCAGAAATTCCTACAGTAATCAATATGGAAAAATCTGAAGCTGAAAGATTCCTTACGAAGAAAGGTTTTTTATTTGAAATTAGTGATACATTTATAATAGATACATTAAAGGACAAGGTTGGACGTGTAGTAACACAAACGCCAAAAGCAGGAGAAAGTGTATCCAAAGACAATAAAGTCACAATAAAAATTGGTAAAAAAGGAAGGGAAAATCCATCATTAATAGGGAAGTCAATAAAAGATATATATGTACACGAACTATTAACAGACAAGCATTATAATATTGAAAAGAAATATGTAAATTCTGATTCGGAGGCATATATAATAATTGGGCAATTTCCAGAACCAGCAGGTATCATTCCATTTGAAAGTACTATTACTCTTACAGTAGGATTTACATATAAAAATTTAAGCGACAGTCTTGATAAAACAATTAAAGACATTGAACAAAAACAAAATAAAAATTTATCACTTGGAGAAAAACTACAAGATTTTTTCTCTGATTATTTATTATATGTGATTCTTGGTGTAATAGTAATAGGATTAATAGTGTTAATGGTTTACCTTATCAAGAAATTTCTTCGCAGGCAGCCTGCGGATGAATCTCCTCAAATACAAAATCAATCGAAAATACCGCAAAGTGATATTTCTATTCACAAAACACCATTTGGAGAACCATATAAATTTTCGGAAACACCAAATGATCTTTCTGATAGTAAGTCCGACAAAATTTTAGCTAAGTTTGGCTTAACATATTTAAATACAACAGTCAATAATATAAGCATGGAACTCAAGGCGATGCGAACTGAAACTAACAAGAGATTTGATGAATTCAGCGGAAAATTTGATGTATTATTAAATTACCTCAATCTTCCAGTTAGAAAAGATACTACCGAAGAAAAAATAGCAGAAGAGACAACGCTACCCGTTAACCATAAAGATGCTTATAACCAATCCCTAATTAACGAACAATTACAAGAAGTGTATAAAAATAAATTCAAGTTAACAAGAGTATCATTTGAAAAATCGTCTGAGTTTGAAAAGGGAAAATTTGCATCAATAGATTTCAAACCAAAATTTTTGAAGAAAGACAACGGGAGATACTTTTTAATAGAAGACAATAATAAAATATGGTTATATCCAATATTTAATGCAACTTCGGATGATATCCGTTTTATAAGAAGCTTTAATATCCAAGGTGATGGAGATAAAATAAAAAGTGTTAAACCTGCCCGAGTTGAAAAAATAAATTTTGACCTATGGCAACTTGTAGAAAATGGCGAAGTGATTTTGGGATAAGAATTAAATATTATTTTAATAATACTGAACTAATAAGAATAATACTAGAAGAATAAAACGATAAGATAAGATGACAACTTATTATACTAACCGCGGTAATCTTCTTTATGAGAACCGACAATTAGACGAAGCAATTGAACTATACAGTAAGGGGATTGCGCTCTTTCCGAATGACGATGAAGCTTTTTTTAATCGCGCAAATGTTTATTACGATATGAAAGAATTGGACCGGGCAATTGTCGATTTTAACCGTGCAATCGAAATTAATTCAAACAAAGCTGAGTATTATAATAATCGAGGTGTCGCTTTCTATGATAAAAACGAATTAGATAAAGCGCTTGATGACTACAATAAAGCCATCGAAATTAATCCGGATTATACATTGGCCAAAGAAAATAAAGAAGAAGCATGTCGAATAATTGAAAGTAGAAATAAAATCAATGGTGTTAAAGAAGACAAAGTTACCGAAGTTTCGGTTAATTTTTCAAAAGCATCCAAGTCCGACAGCACTCAAAATGAATTATTAGATGATAATTATCAGAATAAAATCGAAACATTAATTTCCGAAACAACAAAATTGAACAGCACTCTTCAAAACTTAACTGAAATCAATCCTTTCCCCGAAGCTACAAAATCAGACGAGAAAATTATAAAAGAAATTGCCCACCACGAATTATACAATATGGCAATCGCTATTGAAGAACTTCGAGATATTTTTAAAGACAATTTTAATCCGATCAGAGCATCTGCAATAATAGACAGGATACCAGGTTCAATACCAAAATATACAAAAAATGAAGTAGGTAGACTATATATAATCGAAGATGTGGATAAATTTTGGATATATCCCATATTTAATGCACCAAAAAGTGATATTGAGTATACGAAAACCTTCGATCTGTTTGCGAATGGAAATATAATCACTGATGTAATACCAGCTACATGTTTAAAAACCGATTTTGGATGGAAACTTGAAAAAAGAGGTGCAGTTGCATACACTCGAGATGATAAATATTCACACCAAATAACTACTACTAAATTTTATAATTTCGCCCTTTTATATGAAAAAGCTCAAAAAGCTTTTCAGGAAAAATATCAGCCGATAAATGTTTCGCCAAACGTGGGTCGAACTTCAATTTTTGAAGAGAACGCAGAAGGGGTATTTTACATAATAAATGATCGAGAAGAATTTTGGTTGTACCCGCACTTTCAAATATCGTTAGAAGAAATTCTGAAAGCAAACAGTTTTCACAAGAGTGGCCGCGGCGAGTTAATAACAGAAATCGAACCAGCAAAATGTCAAAAATTACTTACTGGTGATTGGGAGCTTGTTGAACAATATAAAGGTGAAATAAAATTAGGGACAAAACCTTTGATCGATGCCTATAATTACGCTTTATCATCGAAAAACGAGAAAACTCAGCAAGATTTTATTAAAAACAAAAAAGCAAAAACAGTTTTATTTAATATCGCTTACGGCATAAATAATTCGAAGACCAAAGATTACATAAAAACTGAGGGCTATTTTGAAGATAATCCAAATGGTAATTTTATTATCGTTGAAGATATAAGCAAATCATATGTTTTACCAAATTTTAATTTTGATATCGCGCAATTCGAAAAAATTAACATGATATTTGACCTGCCAATGAATGAATTGTCTGTTTCAAAAAATTGGTTTTTAAAAACTGCTGCCGAAGTCGAACAAATCAAGCTAGGGCAGTGGAGGTTAATAAAATCTGGAGAAATTGGTTGTGCGCTTACTTTCGCTGATTATTGTCATATGATTAAGAAAACATCCGAGAAGGTTAGCCGTTTTAAAGTAGAAATAAACAATCTAATTGAAACTATCCATCAAAAAAGAGCGATAGAAGAACAGGAAATACATAACAGTCTTAATGATACCATAACAAAGAAAGACAAAGTAATAAAAACTCTCAAAGAAGAAAAAAACAGCATTAAAAAGAAAAAATTCAAATTGTCTAAGTTATTATATGCTCTAACAACCTTATTCATTATTGCAATTGTTATTATATATTTTCTATCAAGAAGCGTGAATGAATCTAAACAATTAATCGCTAATTCGGGTAAACCGAAAACAAAAACCATAACAATGATTAATTTGCAAAATAAACCTATAATCGATGCGGTAAATTTTATAAAAAACAACAACCTTGCATTAGGCACTATTGATAGTACTTATGACGATGTAGTTGATAAACGGAAAATTGTTAAATTTACACCATATGCTGGTGCTGAGTTACTTCCCGGGACAACAGTCAATCTTAGTTTTTCTTGTGGTCAAAAAACATGTCCAGATTGTCGAAGATTAAGAAATCGCATAGTTACAAGAGATTGGGGCGCAAAACGTTGTGGCGTTTGTGGTTATAAATTCGATACTCGTTAAATATTATGCATGCACACAAATATATTTTTCTCATTATTTTATTTTTAGGATTTTCTACTATTGCTCTTGCGAAAAAGGAATGCCCAATGTGCGGAAAAATTTATTCAGATGATAAGAATTACTGCACACAATGTGAAGATACTAATGGTAACGCAATTAAATTAAGGATATTACAGAACGCCGAATCCCCGCCGCGTCCAAAACCACCCTCAATTAGAGCAAATGTTATAGTTGAGGGTGATAGCATATTAATTACTTCCGAACTAGAACAAGCTAATGTGTATTTAGATGAAGAATACGAAGGTATGACACCAATAATACTAAAAATGGTAGCTAACGGTGCACACATTGTTAAACTCTCCTGTGAAGAATATCCCGATTACATTAAAACCGTTGAAATTAATTTTTCCGGCGAAGAGCTTTATAACCAAAGCTATCTTGATTTTTACCGCGGTGCATACAATTTGGCAATTGAGGGTTTTAGGTCTTATTTAGAACGATTTCCTAATACACCAAAATCGGACAGCGCTCAATACTATATTGGAGAGAGTTTTTTATCTAAAAATGAATATGAAACTGCAATCAAAGAATATAAAAAAGTTCTATCGAATTACCCAAAATCAAAAACAGTGCCAACCGTAGTATATATAATTGGTCTTTGCTACGAAAGATTAAAAAGAAATGAAGACGCGCGCACTTTTTATGAAAAAGTTGTTGAGTTTTATCCGAACTCTTTTGACGCAGCGCGGGCAAGAGAAAAATTGAAAGACATAAAGAAAATTATTAAAGCAGATTTTCAAATTAATGGTAATAAAGTAACAATTGAATCTAACCCCAGCGAAATAGACGTTCATTTAGATGGTACTTTTAAAGGTAATACACCATTAATATTGAAAAAGGTAAAACCAGGTTCTCATACGATAAAACTTAACCAGAATCCTGAATATCCAGACTATGAAACTTACACAAAAAACATATCTATCACACAACCTGTATCTTCACCACATCCTTTTCTTTATGGACTGTACGGCGCATCTTTAAGTGCTGTTATGCCGGGTTTGGGTCAAGGGAAATTTAAACAAAAAACAGAATTCTGGGGATGTGGTTTAATCAGAACTTCGACTTACGGTTTTTATATAGCTGGGCTTTGCTGTTTAATTGATGTTTTCACAAAACCAACAAACCTATTAACAAATGAAGATAAGAAAGACTATAATAATACGGTAAAAATTGAGCTCTACACCACAATTGGATTTTATACACTTAATATATTAGAAGGATATTTAGCTGGTCGCAAATATGCCCACAACAGATAAATTTAATACTATAAAGATATTAATAAAAATTATGATACTTATACTACCCGTGTGTTTAATCTTGACCTGCGCTTTCCTTTTTACTCAAAAACTAAAAATAATTGGAAGAGTCCAATTGTCAGATAATCCCGATTCAACATTTAGTAATGGAGGAATCATTGTTAATGCTGGCGATGTATCAACATCAACAGCTGATAATGGTATGTTTGTTATCAATGCTGGTTATTTGTCAGATCGATTTTTAGAAGTTCATTTTCAAAAAGAGGGATATTATGATAAGATAATACCAATATCAATAAATTGGCTTTTCAATTTAGATACAACAATTGAGGAAAATATCGGATTAGTAATATTATATCCTCTATCAAGTCCTTACATTGAAGTTGAAGGATTTAATAACCCTTCGTTTCCACCAACTGGTTGGGATGCAGATACTGTTCAAGGTTCATATAACTGGGAAAGAGGATCTTTATATAAATTTGAAGGTACTGGATCAGCAGTATATCCGGCTTATTATGCCCCTTCAGGTTCTCAAGCACGATTAATCTCTCTCCCGATTTATTTAGGTTCATCTCCAGTTGCGTGTAGTATGAAGTTCTATATGTATCACGACCCAGATTGTTCAGGTCCATCCATCGGACCGGATAGTCTTAAAGTTGAGCGGTCGACGGACGGTATAAATTTTACAAGAATTGAAGCATTTCGACGTTATGAACCCGGTGGTGAATATTGGGCACAACATACCGTTAATTTTGGCACTTTATCAGGAATAATATATATCGGTTTCTTAGGATTTTCTCAATATGGGAAGGACATATATATAGATTATATCCGAGTTTTTAAAGGACAAGAGGAGATATTAATTAAAATATGAAAAAAGTCAAAAATATAAAATTACTTCTTTTAGTTTGGTGTGTGCACCAAAATGAATAGTTCTACTACCTTCAAAACGATATTAATTTTGTTTACAAAAATTATTATATATTACTTTCAAATTTCTACCATCCCTTTTATAGCGAATTCATCTTTTATAATTTTGTATAACAATAGGTTTGGGAGCATGAAAACTTATCGAAGAAGATATGAGTTATCGTAGATATAAATTAGTTAGTAGTTACTACTAAAAAATGCATCAGAAAGACACACCTCGAAAAATAAATATAATACCCATTATAGGAATTGGATTGATAATTGTAACCGTGTTGATAGTAATAACATTAACCCTTTCTCAATCTTCTAAAAACAAGCAGTCGAAATCCCCAGTCTCGGACGAAACGAAACAGGTTGAAGTAAAAAGAAAACTTTGGAAAAACGCAAAAAATGTAAAATTAAAAGAAAAAAACGCAGTCCAAATTAAGAACGATTATTCCAAAGCTGTTGTTATGATTTTCATTTACGATGTGCAAGGGGAAGCTATAGGATTGGGTAGCGGATTCATTGTTACAGAAAATGGTCTAATTGTTACCAACTATCATGTTATTAAAGACGCTTATATTATTCTGGTGAAATTGTTGAACGGTGAAATATACAAAGATGTTTCTGTTAAAGAATATGATATAATAAAAGACATTGCAATATTAAAAATCAAAGGACAGAATTTACCAACAGTAATATTAGGTAATTCAGACAATATTGAAGTAGGTGAAAAGGTCTATGTAATTGGTAATCCTGTAGGATTAGAAAATACTATTTCAGATGGTTTATTAAGTGGGATGCGAGATACAGGTTATGGGTACAAATTACAACAGATTTCTGCACCAGTTTCACCTGGTAGTAGCGGAAGTCCGGTGTTTAACTCAAAAGGAGCGGTTGTCGGTATCGTAAGATCCTTAATCGTTGATGGGCAAAATCTAAATTTTTCAATTCCAATTAATTATGTTATGGGAATGATTTCTGAAAAACCCTAAATGTTACTATAAGATTTTATTAAAAAATATCAGGCTGTAAAGATATATTATCTTTTTTCACCATATATTAACTTCATGAATGCTATTTCCACGGCAGTGATAAAAGTAGTTCTAGTTTCGATGGATATATTGGTGACCCACCTCGACGCCATATAAGTCTTAGATCAATACCATCTCCGTAATATACACCGTCTTGCTGTTTGACAGGAATGCGTGCTGATATCTTGCTGTTCTTTTTATTAATCCAGTAACCGTACCACCATGTGGTCCTGCCATCATAATTACCCCATGCTGCTTGTCTGCTCTTTGGCTGAGGAGGGACGTAAAACCATCCCTGTGTGCGGAGTTCTATCGCGGTAGAAATTGTGTTCCGATCGGCATTTACTGTCTGTCTCAGCTCAAGAGGTATCTGGTTTTCATCTATCTTAACCGGTTTACTGCAATAACAGCCAAATAGCACTATCACAAAAAAAATCCGTATTAAATATGCAAAGTAGACATTTTTCATTTTAGACATAGAAAATATCTCCAATCAGATACTAATGATTACATCTTAATTGTCAAGTTTCTTGTAGCATACTGACACAAGTATTGTTATATTCCAGGCGATATTGTACAAATTGGCTATTTTGTACTTTACACTCTCTAAGGTTGTACGGCATTATTTTCTCCACGCATATTATATAGTTTCCTACGTATTAAAGTCAATCGTTTTTTTTCCGCCCGCTTCATCAAGATCTCTTCCCGTTTACCCGCGTAAACATCCCGGGGACTCACGTTGTTTAGAGCGGTATGAGGCATGGCCGCATAAGATATAATCGCTCCGTTCACCGCTTTCTTAAGCTCTTTCGGTGAGCAGTAGACCAAAAGACAGACCCTTTCCTTGATGCTCCGATGAAACCGCTCAATCTTACCCTGGGTCTGGGGATGATAGGGCTTACCAAAGATATGGTTGATTCCATGTGCGGCCAGATACCCATCCAGGATCTTGGACGTAAACCCCGCACCATTATCGGATAAAAGCATAGGCTTTTGACCGTCTTGTAGATGACCCTGTGCTTTAGCTTGCTCAATTGCCTTTTCCACCACATCACTGATGCTGAAGGCAGTCTCATCAGGTTTAATGTCCCAGGCTAAGGGATTCCGTGAGTAGTCGTCCTGGACCGCGATTT
>Ga0315291_10005891_pt1 | contig 15305 bp, 11 predicted proteins | sample YL17G12_20_MG_FD_203070 | JGI IMG/M metagenome (GOLD analysis project Ga0315291, IMG submission 203070) | Sediment microbial communities from Yellowstone Lake, YNP, Wyoming, USA - YL17G12_20 | ecosystem: Environmental > Aquatic > Freshwater > Lake > Sediment | place: USA: Wyoming | collected...
GGCCTCGGCCGTTTATCAACGGGTGACGGGCCCGACGTATCCCATGCGCGGCAAGTCTCTCGTCGGGAGCGAAACCGTCCGTTTCCGCCTGCCGCGGAGCGCCGAGAACGTCAGGGACTGCGAGATCGTCCTCAAGGTCATCGATCCCGGCCTGACGGGACACGTATCCTACAAGCGGTTCAAAACTGAAGACCCTTGGACCGAGGTCGCGTTCGAACGGAAGGGTGATGCGCTCATCGCCGGCCTTCCCAAACAGCCCACCGCGGCCAAGCTCGCCTACGGGGTCTTCCTGGGGACCGGAAACCAAAAAACCTCGATCACGGGACAGGACCCCGTCATCCTCCGGTTCAAGGGACCCGTCCCTGCGGCCGTCATCATCATCCATGTTATCGTGATCTTCCTGTCCATGCTTTTCGGGACCATGGCCGGGATCCTGGCCCTCGACAAGAAGAGTCATCCCGGGAAATGCGTTATCTGGGCGGCCGCCCTCTTCTTCGTGGGGGGGTTCATCCTCGGGCCGATCGTCCAGAAGCTCGCCTTCGGCGTCTATTGGTCCGGGATCCCTTTCGGGAGCGACCTCACCGACAACAAGGCCCTGTTGTCCATGTTTGCCTGGATCGCCGCCCTCATTGCCGGAAGAAAGGGGAAACCTGCCCGCGGCTGGGTCCTGGCCGCTTCCGTCATCACGCTTCTCATCAACATAATCCCTCACAGCCTGCTGGGGTCTGAGTTCAAATATAACGATTGAAGGAAATCGTCGCCCGCACCCCAAGCCCGGAATTCCTTCTCGCACGGAAGGAAAGCTACCGGTCCTTCATCCCGATTTGCCTTTTCTCTATAGAATCTATATAGTTTATAAGGATAGAACGGAATCGAGGGTCTTTGGCCCGGGAGGAGAAATTAATGATCAAAGGGAAGGTTTTATTTTTTGTTTCCTTGGGCCTGGTCCTGGGAGGCGTCTTTTTCCAGGCCTGCAGTTCTCCTTCGTCCACGCAGCCGCCGGCCGTTGCGAAGGAAGACCCATCCTTCGCCGGCGACATTCAGCTCATCTTCAATGGCTCCTGCGCGGCCTCGAGCTGCCATGGCGCGTCCGTGCAGGCGGGCCTTTCGATCGTCCAGGGGCAGTCCTACGCCAACCTCGTCAACATCGGCTCCACCGAGGATGTGTCCCGGAAGCGCGTCCTGCCGGGCGACGCTGCCAACTCATACATCGTAATCAAGCTCGAAGGCCGACAAACCGTCGGAGCGAAGATGCCCATCGGCGGCAGTCTGGACGCGGTCAGCCTCCAGAACATCAAGAACTGGATCAATAAGGGCGCCAAGAACAATTAGGAGGGAACATGAAAAAAGCGTTGTGCGTCGTTTGTTCTTTTTTATTCATCCTCGGACCGATCGCCCTGGGAAGCCGGCTCGGCGCTTCTCAAACGGGACCGGCCATGCCCGACGACGTCAAGGCGGTCTTTAAGGAACGCTGCGCTGTCTGTCACAAAGGGAAGTATCCGCCGAAACAGTTGAATCTCGAGCCGGAAGGACTGCCGGCTTCTTTCCTGAACGAGCCGAGCCGTGAACAACCGGCCCTCAAGCTCGTGGATACAGCGTCGCCCGAAGCGAGCTATCTCCTGAAAAAAATCAAAGGCAACGATAAGATCACGGGAAAGAGCATGCCGCCTCCCGGAAAGACCGCGCTGACCGGCGACGAGATCGCTCTTGTCGAAAACTGGATCCTGGGCTTGAAGGAGGACCGGCCGGCTGTCGCCTTCCAAGAAGTCGGGTTCGGTTCCGGGAGTCTCTTCACGTCTTCCTCTCCAACCCAAGTCCCCTCGGACACGTCGAAAAAAGCGAAATCGGCCTATGAGAAGCCGCCCTTCTGGGGAACCCGTCTCGTCAACCTCCCCACCGGGATGACCATGGACAAGGGAGATTTCCTGTTCCGGATCTCGCACCGGCTGGTCCCGTCCGTGCGTTCGGGTTACGACACGGCCTGGGGTCTGGACGGCCCGGCCATGGCCTTCCTCAGCTTAGGGTATGGAATCACAGACAGGATCGGCGTCACCGTGGGGCGCACCGGGCTCTTCAAGGAAATGGAGTTCTCCTCAACCTGGCTCGTTCTCGAACAGGGCGAGAACCCTTCCTTCCCCTTCTCGACCGCAGTCAACGGCGGGCTGAGCTGGGTCACGCAGAAACAGGAAGGCCGGGGCGCCTTCAATTCCCGGAACTTCAAAATCAACGCCCAGGTCATTCTGAGCCGCCAGGTCAACGAACGGCTCTCGGTTCTCGTCGTGCCGGCTTATTCATCGAACACAAACCATTGGGAAGCCGACACCCAGGGGACGTTCTCGATCGGGATCGGAGGCCGATTCATGTTCTTGGAAGACCTTTCCTTGATCGGCGAATGGGTTCCGGTCCTTGCCGGCTACAAGGACATCGCAAATGGATGGGGTTTCGGGATCGAGAAGAAGATCGGCGGGCATGTCTTCCAGTTCTTCATCACGGATTCCATCGGGCTCACCTCGGCTCAGTTCATTACGGGCGGCGACCTTCGCCTAGGCAAGGGAGACCTGCGGATCGGATTCAACATCTTCCGGACGTTCTAGATCGTTTCAGCTGGGGCTTCGTCTCAACGGCTCAAAGAACCTGAAGGGGAGCCGGGACCGTGCCGGACAGGCCGTTCACCCAGACCGCGACCCGGCCGGCGGCGGATTTCTTGAGGATTTCCTCCGATTTGGCCTTGTATGAAGGGTGTTCTGCAGCCTTAAGGGCGAGTTCCTTGGCCTTCGCCCCGTCCCCCGCCTCCAGCCAGCTCAGCGCGGCTCCATAACAGGCCGAGGCCCTGGAGAGGAGGACCGCCTGGATCTGGGCATTCTTCCTTCGGAGGAGCCTTTCCTTCCGTTCCGGGGAGAGCAGTGATCGTTCGATCTCTTGGACCCTGCCACGGAGAGTCCTCTCGCCGGCCTCGAAGGCCGCCAGGGCCTTTTCATACCATTGACCGGACTCCGGCCATCTTTCCTTCTTCGCGCAGATCGTTCCCAGGCCGAAGAGGGCCTCCGAGTTTTGGGCGTTGTACTGCAAGGACTCCCGAAAATCCTTTTCCGCCCGGACGAGTTCGCCCATCCCGGAAGCGATGGTCCCGGCTAGGCCGAATACCTCACTGTTCATCGGCAGGCGGCCTTTGGCCTGGTCGATGCTTTCGAGGGCCTCGCGGTCACGTCCCATCTCGTGGAGGTTCCAGGCCAGCCAGTAATGGCTCTCGCCGAGAAGCCAGTAGCCAAGGGCGACGATCCGGTCGAGGACCACGATGGATTCGTCAAACCGTTTCAGATAGGCGAGGCAGATCGCCTTGCCCAACAGGGCGTCGCGGTACTCGGGAGACACGGCCAGCGTCCTGTCGTAGAACTCGATCCCTTTTTCGAACTCCTCTGTGGCGAAGTAGACTGTCGCGAGCAGGATGAGGACCTGCGGCGAATCGGGGATGCCCTCGAAAGCCTTGAGAAGATCCGTCTCCGCGGCGAGGACCTTCCCCTCGCGGAGGCTCAATTCGCCCAGGTTGTAGTAGGCCTCGAAGAATTCGGGCTTCGCCCCGGCGACCTCCTCAAGGAGCTTCCGGTCTTCCCACGGCCCGCAGATCGCAGTCTTGTACTTCAGGAGAATCGACGATGGGAAAGCCTTTTGGATTTCGTCGGGGTCCCCGGCCTTGTCGGCCATGGGGCCGAAGGAGTATTCCCAGGCTTTGAAGAGGTAGGTCCAGAGCTCATCGCCGGCCGCCCTCCGCCGGAGCGTTTCCCCGGCCGCTCTGAGCCTGTCGAAGGCCTTCGTCCAGTTGAACGTCGTATCGATATCCGTTTGAACCCCCCTGGCCTTCGGGGTCACGACGGCGGCGACGTCGAGCCAGTCCCGGAAGCCGGCGAGCGAGGGATTTTCGCGGAGGAGGGCCTCTGCCGTGTTCAGACAGGTCCGCGTCCGGTCGAGGATGGAGAGCTCTTTTTTCCGCACAGCCAAGAGAAGACAGGTCCTGAAGAAGGGCGGAGCGACCCGGCTCCGGAGCCGGGGCCGCGCATAGAGCTCCTCGTAAATGCTAAAGGCCTTCTTGAGCGTCACATAGGCGCCCCTCGCATAGAGGGACGAGGCTTCGCGGAGCCGGGCCTCAAGGGCGGGGTCCGGCGGCGCGGTCGCGATACGCGCCTTCCCCGCGCAGGCAAAGAACGAAAGGGCAACGATCGCCGCGAGAATTTTCGTCATATTGATGGACCATAAACGAGCCGGAGTCATGGATAACATTTATCAGATCTCGCGGGAATAATAAACCGGATTAATTGAGGAGACTGGCTGGCGAGGTGCCAAGGTTTCAAAGGAAAAGGAAGCGGGGCTAAGGAGGATCCCTCTCCAGCCAGCGGCATCATTATAGTTTAGCCGGATTTCAAATGTCAATCAGATATCTGAGCTCTCGCAACGCTTGATTTTTTCGCTCTTTAATGTATACTATTTATATAGGATTTCGTGGATAAGAGAGGCCCCATGTCCGGAATCATGAAGATCGGCGTCATGGCCATCGCGGCCCTGGTCATGCTCGCAGGCTGGAAAGGCCTCGACACGGTGCTGAGACCGGCGCCGGGGAGGCAGGTCGCCCGCGTCCAAGGAGATCATCCGATGGTCCGAAAGATCAAGAAATCAGATAAGGAATGTGAGAGATCCCTCTCCGCCGAACAGGGCATGGTGACGAGGCCGTATGAGACGGAACCGCCCTTCTCCGGGAAATTCAACAACCATTTCGAAAAAGGGACGTATGTCTGCGCCGCCTGCAAAACTCCCCTCTTTCGCTGGGACGCCAAGTACGATCACGGGACGGGGTGGCCGAGCTTCACGTCTCCCCTCCGTGACGACAGCATCGAATATCTTGAAGACAGGTCCTTCTTCATGAAGAGGATCGAGGTCCGTTGCGCCGCCTGCGGCGCCCACCTCGGTCATGTCTTCGACGACGGACCGGCCCCGTCGTTCGAACATTACTGCATCAACTCGGCGTCCCTGGATTTCATCCCGGGAGAGAGGGACTCAGAAGAACGGACGGGACCGGCCGCCTCCGTCACCCCCCCGGAGACCCGCAACGCTTCTGCGTCCGGACCCGAGACCGCCATCTTCGCCGCCGGCTGCTTCTGGGGGGTCGAATACAAATTCCACGAGATCAAGGGGGTCAAGGATACCGAGGTCGGCTACACGGGGGGCATGACCGAGAATCCCGACTATGGACAAGTGTGCACGGACAGGACCGGCCACGCCGAGGCCGTTCGTGTCACCTTCGATCCTTTGATCGTTTCCTATGAAGACCTGGTCCGGTTTTTTTTCGCCGTCCACGACCCGACCCAGGTCAATCGCCAGGGCCCCGACGTGGGCACACAATACCGTTCCGTGATCTTCACCGCGGATAAGGCCCAGAAGGAAACGGCCCAAAAGGTCATGGAGGAGCTACGGGCTTCGGGTCGTTTCAAGAAGCCCATCGCCACCGGCATTGTCCCCGCCTCCAAGTTCACCTTGGCCGAGGAAACCCACCAGCGTTACTACGAAAAGAACAAGAAGAAGGCCTGCGCGTTCTGACGGCCCGTCGTCAACCGCCCTTGAGGAGGCCTTCGATCTTCGCCACGAGAGCTTCCATATTTAATGGTTTTTCTTCGAAACCATCGGCGCCGCTCGCCCCGGCTTCCGCGCGAAAGGCGGCTTGCCGATAGACGGCAGTCATCAGGATGACCCTGGTCCCTGGGAGCTCCGGGTCCGATTTGATCCTCCGGCAAAGCTCCAACCCATCCATCTTCGGCAAGAGCATGTCCGAAATGACGAGGTCCGGTTTCGCCTCTCGGACCGCCGCCCAGGCCTCTTCGCCGTCCGCAGCGGTCATGACGTTGAACCCTCGCTTCATAAGGGCGGTTTCGACCATGAGGACGGAAACCCTGTCATCATCCACGACCATAATCTTGTAAATCATTCGCGCCAGGATCTCCTTTGTTGCCCGATTTATCCTATTTGGCGGAAGCCTGGATGTCAAGGCTGGTCCGCCGTTTGGACTTTTTGGCCCGTACCCCCATGAGTGAAATATCCCACCCTCTGCTCCCCGTCTAACTTTACTTTTTTGAAAAAAGTGAAAAAAAAGCTTGCATTTAATAATAAATAGGTATAAATTGGTTTGAAAACTGAGTGGTGATATAAGATATATTAGATAGTAAGGATAATAGTTTTCGGGGCAATGCATCGGTTCTTTTCCAGTTGAAGTTCCAAGTATAGGCAGAGGCAGAGGATAAAAAAACTCTTGACGGACGCAACGGAAAGCTTATAATTACAGTTATTTTATATAATTGATAGAATTAATAAGAAAAAAGGGAGATCGAGATGTCAAACGGATACAAGTATGATGAGGAGGCTGTCCTTCAGCTCCTCCCGCTTCGGAGGACCGAGGACGGTTTTGCCGAGGAGATGGAAGCCTTTTCGCCGCTGGTCCCGGTCGCTGATCATTCCGAGACCGCTCCGCCTGCTCTGAAGCCCGGGAACGGCAGGGGGAACGGCCACAATGTGCCGGCGATCTACGACAAGGACCAAACCGCGGACCTCGTTCGGATCTATTTGAAGGATATGGGGAGCTACCTGCTCCTTTCCAGGGAAGAGGAGATCGCCCTGGCCAAGAGGATCGAAAAAGGTGATAAGGCCATCAGCAAGGCGCTGGCCGGAACGCCGGCTGTTCTAGACGAGCTGCTCACCGTCGAGACGCAAATCCGGAAGTCCCCCGAGCTCATGAACAGGTTCTTCAACATGGGCGACCAGGAGCTCACGGCGGAATCCATCGAACAGAAGAAGGCTGAGGTCCTAGGCAAGATGAAGAGGATCAAGGCCCTCAACACCAGACTGGCTAAAGTCCGGCCGAGGGCCGCCAACAGGTTCGCCCGCGGCAGGCTCCTGGTCCGGATGATCAAGCTCGCCCAGGGCATGGACGTTCGACCTGACTATAGGGAAAAGGTCATCGAGAGGCTTCGGGATCGGCTCGAGGCCATCGTGGACAAAGGCTCGGCCCGCCTGCGCACGGAGTCCGGGAACATCCTCGAAGCCGTCAAGCGCGGTTTCAGGACCAGGGACAAGGCCAAAAAGGAGCTGGTCGCAGCCAACCTGAGACTTGTCGTCTCCATCGCCAAGAAATATCAAAACAGGGGCCTTCAGCTTCTGGACCTCATCCAGGAAGGCAATATCGGCCTCATGCGGGCTGCCGACAAGTTCGACTATCGTCGCGGCCACAAGTTTTCGACCTACGCCACTTGGTGGATCCGCCAATCCATCACCAGGGCCATCGCCGACCAGGGCCGGACCATTCGCATCCCCGTCCACCTGACCGAGACCATGCACAAGCTCAATAAGATCTCCCAGGGTTTCGTCCACCAGAGGGGCAAGGAAGCATCCCCCGAGGAGATCTCCAAGAAGGTCGGGCTCCCCGTGAACAAGGTCATCGACATGATGTCCACGGCCCAGGAGCCCGTGTCTTTGGAGACCCCCCTGGGGGAGAACGGCGAGACCTCTCTCGGCGACCTCGTGGAGGACAAGAGGGTCCTTTCCCCGCCCGACACGGTGATCCACATCAGCCTTAGGGAGCAGATCGAGGATGCCCTGCGCGGGCTTCCGGAGAGGGAGACCACAGTCCTCCGGATGCGCTACGGGCTCGGTGACGGACGCGAATACACGCTCGAAGAGGTCGGCCAGCATTTCCACTTGACCCGGGAGCGTATCCGGCAGATCGAGCTCAAGGCGCTCAAGCGGCTGCAGCATAGCGCGCCCGGACAGAAGCTGCGGTCCTTTTAAGTAGAAACCCCGACGCTTCATCCAAGCTGTATTGATTCTTTATTTGTTTATAATTTATCACTTACAGCCAAATTGTACAATTTCCGGACATTAAGCTTCTCTCCCCTAGGAAAACTCCCTGAAACCTCTCCCGATCGTATTTAATTAATTTATTATCATCAATTTACGCATATTTAAATGCTTCTTCCGTTCGTTTGGAAGTTGAAAGCAGGTCCGATTTCTGCTAGTGTATATCTTCCCAGGCCCAATCTGGCTCAAGATGAACGGCAACAAGATCCAAAGAGTCTGCTTCATAGCCCCCTCGACCTGTCTCCCCAGATGTGAAAAGGGCACGCTTAACCGGACGATCCACCTGTTGAAGCAGGGGATCGGGATCGATGACGTCTACCTCAGTCCGTTCGTCTTTTCGAGCGACGAGCAGATCGACCACGTCACGGCATCGGCCGAGGAACGTTCCGCGCATTTCAAGAAGGTCATCCGGGAGCAGGACCTGATCTTCTCCGTGGCCGGCGGCACGGGGGCGGAAGACCTGGCTCCCAAGATCGATCGGAAGGACTACGCGGTCATCCGGGCCCGAAAACCGGTCTTCGTCGGCTTTTCGGACTTCACTTTCCTCCTCAACGAATTCTATTACCATTCCCGGGTCCCGGGCGTCTATTTCCCCTCGCTCAAGTTGGGAAAGGGCAACATCAAGAAGGTCCTCCCCCTGATCATGGGCGAGGAGGTCCAGTACCAAGGCTCGGCCTGGCTGACCCCTCCCCCGGTCCGGAAATTCTCCGGGACGCCCATCGGCGGGAACTTGTCCACCTTCGTCAACTTTCTCAACCGGGACAATCCGCCCCGGTTCAACTGGAAACGTCATATCCTGTTTCTGGAGGACATCCAGATCGACGTCGAGGACCTGCACCGGCTGCTGGCGGCCCTGCGGCGCCACCGCGTCTTCAAGGAGATCCGCGGCATCGTCATCGGCTCTCTGAGCCGGTATGGCAACAACAATTATCGGAAGCACCAGAAGGAAGCCCTGAAGTTCGTCCGGACCTATCTCGGCGACATCATCCGCTGGAGGCGGAAGCACGGGTATCCTCTGCCCATCCTGGCCGTCTCCAATTTCGGCCACAATATCACGCGCAATCCCATGGCCGTCCCCGTGGGAGGCTATGCGTCGATCTTCAAGAGCCGGAAAATCCTCTTCCGGATGTACAGGCCGAAACGCGCGGCCTGAGGGCGCCAACCCACCCCCGCGTCCTCACGGCCTATTCCACGATAATCTCATCAACAAACAGCCACGCCTTTTCGCCTTCCCCGGGACTGCCGGCCGGGCAATAGCCAACGTTCTTCGCCCTGACCTTCAAGAACCTCGCCTTCATTGGCTTGAACGCCCGGGTCAGGAGTCTCGCCGGTCCGGCAGCCGCGTCTTTCTGCGTCCCTGCCTTGAGGATGTCTTTTCCCGTCAGGCGGCCGGCCTCCAGGAAGGTCTTCCCATCCTCAGAAAGGAGGAAATCGACCTCGACGGGGAATCGGATCCAGGCCTTCTCATCCTCATAAATATCGATCCCCGCCTTTTGGACCTCCCGGGGCGACCCGAATTCGATGATCGCTTCGAGGTCGTCCCTGGAAAATCCCAGCCAGGAACGGTCCCTTGGATCCTGATTTCCCCACTTGCCGTCGACGAGCGAAAGCGGGCCCTGGGCCGCGTGTCCTTCGTCAGGAGCCCTGCCGAGGATCACGCCTTTGATCCCGAATATCCGCTCGAAGTTGACGACAGACAGCTCGCTCACCGCTCCATCCCTCATGGCGACCGCCGTGACGACGCAGGATTCCGCGAGCGGGATGGGTTGGTCATAACGGGCCGAAGAAAGGTCGGGGCTCGCTTCGTTCCCGCTGACCACGTAACGGATCTCGGCCGCCGCATCGTCCACCGTGAAAGAGACATCCCTGGGCTCTGCATAAAGGCCGCTGCCGAGGGAACTCTTAGGCTTCGGAACGAAGGCCCGGGTATTCATGGCCGCGAGCGCCTTGTTCGCTCCGAAGGCCCCGCGGACGGGCCGGCCGATCCATGAGAACGGCGGCTCGAGTCCCAGGATCAGGGCGATCGTGGGGGCCGTGTCGAAGATGTTCACCGGCTGTTCGATCAGCTTGTCCTTGATGATCCCCGGACCGGAGATGATCCAGGGCACCTCGACCTCGATCATGCTTTCGCCGCCATGCCCACGCCCCGTCCCGCCGTGATCGACGACGGCCAGGACCGTGCACCGGCCTCCCCAGTCTGTCTTGCCGAGCGCGTCCAGGAGCTCGCCGACCTTGGCATCGACCTCGGCGCAGGATTGGTAGAACTCCTCGGAGTCGTAGCCGAATTCGTGGCCGACATCGTCCGGGCGCCCGACATACAGGAAAGCCAGCTGGGGCCGTTTCTCGAGGATAAAGGGAATGGCCTTGGCGAATGTCTCGGGATAGGTCTTGCTGAACTCGACCCGGCTCACGACCTTGTTGTTGAAGAGGTTGGCCAGAGCGTCCCAATCATAGAAGACCGCGGTTTCGGCGCCGGGCATCTGCCGGCGAATGAGGGTGAAGATGGAGGGGAAAAAACCATCTTCGTCCTTGTCCGTGGGCGCAATATTGAACCGGTCCACAAGCCAGGAGTTCGAGGTCATCCCATGCTGCTCAGGTCCGGCCCCTGTCAGGATGGAGCCCCAGGAAGGCGAGCTCACCGTCGGCATGACGCTTCTCGCCTTGAGCGAGAGGGCGCCTTGCCGGGCCAGCCTTTTGAGGTTCGGGGTCCTGGCCGCCTGAAAGGCCTGGGCGCCCATGCCGTCGATCCCGATGAGGATGACGTGCCGGTCCATGTCCGGTTCAACCGATTTTTTCCGGCACCCGACCGAACTTAATGTCCCCGACACCAAGATCCCAAGAGCCAGAACAAGAGCGCGGTTTATTTTCATGTCACCTGCTTTCATCAGACGCCTCGCCGGCGATCATCCTGTTTTTTACATTGCCCGACGGGCGCGTCCGCCTTTGCCTGTTCGACTTGCCGGGCATATCCGCCGGAAGTTTTCGTCCGTGAGTTTTTCGCCTTTCTTGCTTTTCCGGCCTGTCTAGCCTATTTAGCCTGTCTAATGTGAACGCAATAAATAAAGTTACAATGTGAATGCGGCCTGAAGCCGCCCTCTGCCCCCGAACCCCGGGGAACCAGTCCCGTCGGTTCCCTCCGTCGGATAAGCCGACGGGCCCCCCCTCCGCTACGGGGGCTCGAGGGCGGCATTCAGTGCCGCTCAAAGCAGGATGTACCATGAATTATTTCGTTTCTATTAGCTCTTCCTGATATATCCCAACGCCTGCATCGCCGCAACACAGCCCTCCCCCACGGCCGAAGCGATCTGGAGACCACCGCAGGTCACGTCGCCGGCGGCGAATACGCCGGAGAGGTTCGTCCTCTGGGAGCGGTCCACCGCGACGCACGACTTGTGGTCGAGCGTGATGCCGGCCCGGCTGAAGAACGACGCCGTCGGGATTTCCCGGAAGATGAAGATCCCGGCCGCGGCCAGATCTTCCCGGACACCCTCCTTCTCGAGGATGACCTTTTCAACGCGCTTCTCGCCGACAATCTCCCGGACCTCGGCCCCGATATGGACATGAACGCCTTTTCGGACGAGGTCATCGGCTTCGGCCCGCGCTCGGTCCGTTCCTTTGGTCCCGGGAACCCAATGGACCCGGCAGCCCATCTGGACGAGGGCCCGGAGGTCCTCGAGGGCCTCTTCGGAGTGCCCATAGGCGACGACGTCGGCACCCCTGTAGAGCGGCCCATCGCAGGTCGCGCAATAGCTCACGCCCACGCCCGTGAGGCGATCCTCGCCGGGGATCATCCGCTTCTTGGAGAAAGGTTTGCCTGTGGCAATGATGACCGCGGCGGCCTCGATGAAGGCGTCCTTTGTCGTGACGTACTTAGGGTCGGAGTCGAAGCCGAAAGCGATAGCGTCTCCGGCGACGAACCGGGCCCCGAAGTGGAGGGCATGGGCCCTGAACTTCCCGAGGAGATCCAGGGAATTGATGGACGGAAAGCCGGGATAGTTCTCGATCTCGTAACCCAAGGCCAGGCGCGAAGCCGACCGGCCTTCCAGGATGACGGTCGTCATGCCCGCCCTGGCACCGTAGATCCCTGCCGTCAAACCGGCCGGGCCGGCGCCGATGATGAGGATGTCCGCTTTGATGTTATTCAGCATGGGTCGCCTCCTCGGCTATTATGGAGTCAAACCTACTCTTTTGACAAGACCGTCGGAAGGATAAGTTGAACCCGATTTCAATCCCCGGCGATGCCTTTGGGGTGGCAGGCATAGCAGGAAGCGCTGTTGTAGGAATATCCGGAGACCTCCCGGTGATGGGAATCGACGGTCGCTTTGTCGTGGGTATGGCAGTCCGTGCAGCTGAACTCACGGAGATTGCTCGTGAGATGGCAGTCCGCACAGCTGATTCCCGCGTGTTTCCCCGACTTGATCGGAAAGTCGTGCTGGAAGACGGCCTGTGACCATGCTTTGTGCGTGGGATAATGACAGCTTTCGCAGGTCGTCGGGAACCCGCTTGCTTTGTGGTTGGGGTCCGTGGCAGCGTCATAGTCCGTGGCGTGGCAGCCGAAACAATCTTTCGTCAGGTCATAGCCCTTGCTGTGGCAATCGAAGCAGATGAGCGTTGCATGCGCCCCTTGCAGGGTGAAGAATTGATTGTGATTGAAGCCGGCGCTTTCCCATGACTGGGCCCCATCGCCGTGACAAACGACGCAGTCCGTCGGGAATCCTGCCGCCCGGTGGTTGGGGTCCGTGGTGGAATTGTAATCCTTGAGGTGGCAGCCGACGCAGTCCGAAGCCGTCCCTTTGTACTGCCCGCCCGGGTGGCATTCGGAACAGGCGGCCGCGAGATGCCGGCCCTTAAGGGCGAAGTTGGCGTGACCGGCGACGGCGCCCTGCCAACTCCTCTGGTTCGTATGGCAGGCGACGCAGTCGGTGGGAAAGCCCGCCGAAACGTGGTCCGGATCCTTGGCGCTCCGATAATCCTCCTCATGACAGGACACGCAGGCCGGAAAGACCTTCTTGAAATCTTCGCCGTGGCATTCGGCGCAGTCCAGGGTCTTGTGGACCCCCTCCAGATGGAACCCGGACACGGAAAGGTGGTCCCACTTGTTCGGCGGCACGTTCTTCCAGGCCGTCGGAGTGTGGCAGTCCTCGCAGTGGGAGCCGAGCTTGAGCCTATAGCGGTCATCTTGCCGCCTGTCCCAGTGGCAGGATTCGCAGACTGACGGCGTCCCCTCGAAGACGCCCATGACGTGGCATTCAGCGCAGGAGACCGTCCGGTGATGACCGACGAGAGGGAAATTGGTCCGGTCGTGGGTCTCGGTTGTCCATTTCCCGACATCGGGGGCGGGCTTGGCCGCGGGCTTCTCCTGCCCCGTTCCCCATCGGCCCCACGCCAAAGCCAGAAAGAAGATGCCGGCGAAGACCGCAGTCCCGGCCGCCGGCCCGAAGCTCTTCGATGCCTTCATGGTGTTCCTCATTTCCGGAAGACCAGCCTGACAAAGAATTGGTGTTCGTTCGCGTTCCGTTGGAGGAAATAGCTGTATTCCGCCGAGAGAGTGACCCTCCGCATCAGAGGGACGAAGACGCTCGCCGAGAGTGTATTGTACCCGTCGAGATGGATGATCTGCGGCTCGGCGCCAGCCGAAGACGCGAACCGGATCCCGTTGTAAGTATCGGCGAAAGACAAATAGCAGGAGAAACGTCCGAAATCCTTGTTCAAGGAGAGATAGAAGGAATCGGACTCCGCGTGCGTCCCGCGGTTGAATGAATAATCCCCGTAGGCGGAAACGCCGCTCTTCAGGATGTCCGCGGCCGAGGCCCCCATCCGCCAGGTGTGGTTGCTGATCCCCTGGTCCTTCTGCCGGCTCTCCTGGCGCGAGACGTAGATCCGGATATCTTTCACGGGCTTGACCGCGACCCGGGCGCCGTACTGCTCGCTGTAGAAGAATCGCTCGAGTTCCCTATCCTGGAGCGACGGGTCCTGGGAGCGTTCCAGGATATAACTGTGGAAGTCGAGGCCGCGGCCCGAGCTGAAGAAGCCCGTCACGTCGGCGTAGCGCGAAAGATCAAACCTGGCGTTGAGGAAGAGACGGGAGAGCCTGTCCTCACGCTTGACGTCAGGGCCGAGTTCGTACTCGAAGTTCCCGAAGACATAAAGGAGCTTCCGGACAGGAAAGAGTCCTTGGGCATAGATATAGCGGCGTTCGGTCTTTCCGGAGAACCTGAGCTGATTGAAGCTCAAGGAGAACGAAAGCGCCCTCAGTCCGTTGAACCGAACGAAAACGCCGAACTTCTGATAATGCGTATCAAATTTGCTTGCATAGATCTGCTGTTCGAACCCTGCGTAACCCCCGACAAGCAAGGCTGATCTCAGCTTGAAGCCGGCGATGCCGCCGAGGAGCTGGCCGATGCCGGCCGTGTCATAAAGGTTCATTTGTCCGACCGAAAAATACAAGGGGTTCGAAGGCGGGTCAAAGGTCAGTCGAACATTGTAGAGGAGGACCTGGTTCCCGCTGCCCGATGTCATGTTCTGTCGATCTCGGACGTCGAGAAGGAACTTCCAGCTCGGCGAAGGCTGCTTGGCGAGCTCGAACTTAAGCCTTGTCCCGATCTGGTTCAGGAACCCCCCGCCCTGTTCAAAGGCGGTGCCATACCAGTCGAAGTAGACCGTGGCCCGATAGGAATAGGGCGAGGCTTGGGAAGCGCTCTCCGAAGCCGCGGCGCCGCTCTGAGCCGATGCCGGCGACCAGAGGCAGACCGCCATGGCCGGCAGGACGACAAGCTTCCGGACCGTGGTCACGTTCATCGTATCTTCACTTCATCGCCGGGTCCCCGTCAACCCGCCAGCTATCGAGTCCATGACAGGCGAGGCATTCGTCCTGATTTCCGGAATGGGGTGAAACGTGGCACGCGGAACAGTGGGAATCGCTGAGGAGGTAGGACTTGCCGGTCGCCCTGGGAAAGGCCGCCCCACCATAATGGCAACGGTCGCAGCCGGCGACCCGGGCATGGGCCCCGGCGAGAACGGTCCCGGTTTCCGAATGGTCGAAATCCTTGGGATCAAGAGGCAGCTGACCTGCATCAGGGCCCTGATGTTCTGAATGGCAGACCCCGCAACCCTCGGCCTTGTCCTTGTGGAACCCCCGGCCCTCTTTGATACGGACGGCGACCTCGTTATGACAAGCCAGGCACTTTCCGGGCAAGACATCCTGTTCGGGCGTGTGGCAGGCCGCACAGTCCTTGATGCCGGGCTTAGCGGCGTGGGAAGAGCTCAAGGGGCCCGGGGCATCAGAAACATCGGCTTCCTGAGAAAATGCGGGGAACGGAGGGTGGGATGCCGCCCGAACCGCCAGGGCGGAAACCAGGGAAACCGAAATGAGGGCCAAAAAGGCCGCTCCCAAACTCTCTTTTTTTTTCATC
>Ga0315291_10005895_pt1 | contig 15299 bp, 6 predicted proteins | sample YL17G12_20_MG_FD_203070 | JGI IMG/M metagenome (GOLD analysis project Ga0315291, IMG submission 203070) | Sediment microbial communities from Yellowstone Lake, YNP, Wyoming, USA - YL17G12_20 | ecosystem: Environmental > Aquatic > Freshwater > Lake > Sediment | place: USA: Wyoming | collected...
CGGTGTTGGAATTGATGGAGTAGTGTGATCGACGCATCTGCGTATTAGCCACGTAGCCAACAAGATTTTGAGCATTTCCATCAGCTTGTTTGACTGTAATGACCCTACTAAACGTGGACCATTGTTCGATTTCCAATGGTACATACCCCGCCATTATTGCACCACTCTTTCTTTGCATCGGTCAAAATGCCAACGGCGCATCGTATTATTTCCACCGATGGTTTGACAGTGGGGGCATACTATGACAGAGTGTTTCATACAAGTTCTTCCTTTCAGTGATTCACTAATCCTTCTTCGTGTTTCGGAAGATTAGATGTTCCGTCTATTTATGTGCCATTGAAGCTGGGGGTAATAGGCAAGAATGTGGAGGCTGGTGGGGTCTCCCACCAGCCTTTGTCGCATAGAAAGATATAACCTCTACCTGTTACTCAAAGTAGTGGTCAACGCAAGCCGTGATAATCAATGCTCCTGATGCGGGTGCAGCAATACTAGACTTAGCAATGATTTGAAAGAATTCTCCTGGATTGACTACAATAGGAGTATTGAATATAATAGTAAGCGCATCTGGTGCCGCTGTCCCCACAGCCGCAGAAGCCAAGTATCCACGGCATCCAATCGCCACACGACGAGGAGCCTTTGTTGTTCCCGTTGCAAATGAGGCTGATTCTGCTGTGGTCAAACTCACAGCGGTGTGTCCATAAGCAATGGCATAGGAATATACCAATGCAGTCGCGGGTAGTAGCACCGAGATAACATCGCTGATGGTGACTCCAGTGACTACGAGAGTCTTGGGTGGGTTGGTTGTAGAACCAAGAGGATTCTGATAACTAAAAATGATACCATCAGTCGCCGCAGCGAGTGTGAGGGTGACTTGTGCAATTCCTCCCAGTCCGGTAACCGCACTACTGCTATTCAACAATACGACTGCGGTGGGGGTGGCCAGATTTGCCCAACTTGACAATTGACCCACGGTATCACCGGCTTGTCCTTGATAAGCCTTACCCTGCGTTCCCATTTGGTGCGCCCAAGGTTTCACTGTCTGTGCGTCTTTCAAAGATACTTCTTCTGTTCCCATTTTAATGGTTGAACCACCCGTGACGGTTCCTGTATTTCTCAACATTGCGGTGAGAGGAAGGCAGAGGGTTAGGAATGGCAACGACTGCCCCGCTGGAACCGCAATTTGTGCCAACAAAATGTCATCTCTCCAGAAAGAGACCGTGTGCCTATCCAGGATGATTTTATATCGGTAGATCGTGTTGATCGATATTGATGGAATCAATATCGCGGTTTCAGTTTCTACACTATTGTAGCTTGCTACCCCAGTAAGACCAGCATTCGTGATACGGAAGAACACTCCATCAGTCGGTACTGTACCTGTCGTGCCGAGATAGAATCCCCATTCAAAAATTTGGTTCGCTGGTAATAAGGAAGATATTGTCCAAGTGGCTTCTGCATTGAGTGCATATTCACCTTGCAGTGCAAAGTGTCTCCAGGTTTGGAGATAGGCATAGTTTGTTGATACTGTGGCCAAGGTGGGGTTGATATTCAGAAATCCTGCGCTTTGCGTCATGGTCATGGTGCTGAACGAGTGCTTGAATTGGGCTGTGTCTTGTGATGTTGCGGTAAAATAGTACGCCCCAATAATAGTGTCCATCCCCACACTGAGCCTTTTGTGTTTTGAGACATACGGGCTCTCGACATATCGTTCTCCCACCACAGAACCAGAATCGTTTTCAAATTGTGACGTGACAAACCCTGCGCGTGTATTGAGTGAGGGCAAATTCACAAAAAGGTGGTTATTTGCAACTTCCGCCACATTGCCACTGATATTACCTTCAATTCTGATTCCAGACATATAGATTCTCCTTGGTAAAATTGATTACGTTCTATTTATGTGTCGTTTAACTCCAGCGCCAACGTACAGTCATTTGCCCTGTCAATCGCAATCGAGACATCATTGTGATGGTAAACCCCGTTCCTGCGATCACGTCACTGACAAAACACACTATATATGTACTAAGAATTCCATGCTCAAATGCGGTGTGATCCGCTGTGCCATCGTTTCCTTGAATGTAAACTTGTATATGAGCATTGGCTGGCAACAGTGTCTGCCCCGTGACAACCAGAGTGGTGTCGTTATTTCCTGGTGGTGATCCAAAGTTCAGGGTAGAACTACCATACGCGGGGGTCGCTACAGCCGTAATGATTTTCATCATTGTGAACGTAATAGCAGGTCTGACTGGACCACCATCTAAAGACACCGAACGAGTTAGCCCCATGCTAATAGTGGAATCTTCGACTGCCTGCATTACTTCAATGTAATCATTGGCAACCAATTCCAGCGCATATTTATTCACCAGCACATCAATATCATTATTTGCTTCCATCGTCATTCCGACAGAACTGTTGGCAATGTCTACGCCGTTCTTTCTGAACCAATAATCAGCACGTTGTTTTGCCGCACCACCACTTCTACTAACCTGTGCCGCAATTATAATCTGATAGAGTCCATTGGAGGTGACAAATATTCCAGTGTTGCCTATAGTATGGGTCAGACCAGAAAGGACATCTTGGGTGTCAAAGTTCACCCTCACGGCATTTGTGTTGGCTGGTAATTGACTTACGTTACTTGATAGTTGGGCAAATGCTGGAGTGAGATTGATCGTTCCACCACCACTGGTTGCCGCAATGTTTGCTCTGAGGAATGCTCCATTTGCACGTTCTCTGGCATATACATCACCAGTAGCAGCAAGGGCGATATTGATCGTGCCCCTTCCGTTGGTGATGGTAATGGCATCACCCGCAATAAGGGTATTTGCATCGTAACCACCCGAAACGGTGTTTCCAATGAGTAGTGATCCATTCGCTACTATGGTTCCATATCCAGTAGCAACAAGATTACCAGAGTATGTCGGCATCGTGACTGAAACAGAATTTGCAACATTTGCTGCCGCAAGATCACAATGCCCCGAAACATCTCCTGTAAGTCTTAATATAGCCATATATGCTCCTTATACCACAGTCCATCGTGAGCCCGAAGGAATCGTCACGATTACATTTGGGTTGACGGTAATTGGTCCAGCCGACATAGCAGACCGTCCCGTTGTTAGTGTGTAGTTAGCGGTGACATTCAAATCATTCTCATAGAACACTCTATCACCAGTAAGAATATTCCCTGTCGGCATCGTAGTGGGGGAGGCTATGGTGATTGATCCCTTATCGTTGGTGATAACAATTCCAGTCCCCTGAGTTAGGAGGTTTAGATCGAATCCACCGGATACGGTATTACCGATAAGTAGCTGCCCATTTGCGGTGGCTGAAGGGAGTGTGCTAACCGCCGTGTTTGCCACAGTCGTCAAATGTCCATTAGCATCCACAGTAATAACAGGAATAAGAGTGGCATTTCCGTAGACTCCAGCAACGACGCCCGAACGTGCGTGACTCAATGTAATGGCCCCTTGTCCCACTGTCACAATAACTGGCGCGGATTGAGCAATCGTTGCAAGATCGAATCCTGTGTTGACAGTATTACCGATAAGGAGTTGACCATTTGCTAGTCCTGTTGCATCTTTTCCAGTTCCACCACGAGCGACTGATAGAATCCCCGTTGTCAAGACTCCCGTTGAGAGTCCTGCAATTGCGCTGTTGACAACTGCGGTTATATGTCCGTTCGCATCCACCGTCACGGAAGGTATGATAGACGCATTTCCATAAACTGCGGCAACCACTCCCGAACGAGCATGACTCAGTGTGATGAGCCCCTGTGCAACGGTGACAATTACTGGGGCAGACTGAGCAATCAGTGCTTTATCAAGTCCGGTTGATCCTGTATTCCCGATGAGAATTTGACCGTTCGTATAGGAAGATTGCCCCGTGCCTCCTCGCGCTACTACAAGAGTACCTGAAGTCACCGCAGCGGCAGAAATGGCTATCGCGGTATTCGTAACGGAGGTGACATGCCCAAACGCATCGACCACAACTTTAGCGACTGTGGCTGCATCCCCATAACCAGACGCCGCGACTCCCGAATTTGTATGGCTGAAAATTCCATTTGGCTGATCGTAACTCAATGGGAAAGTGCCACTAACATTACCTCTGACTCTCGCAGATGTATGATAGAAGGGTCCGCCAATATTTTCACTGACATCATTCGTATTCAATAGTATGGCACCGACTCGCCCAGATACAGAGGTAACGGACTCTGGCCAGTTACTCATGACTATAGAAGTGGTGCTATTCGACACGGAAACTAAGATGTTATCGTTCCAAGCGATGGATTGCCAATTTCCAATGGGGATATTATTTCTATTTGTCCAGTGAAATCCATCGGGGCTGGTCATCACGATATTTGGTCCAACCGCAGCAAAGACGCTACCATCCCAGGCAACATCAATCCACCGTCCACTGATACCGGCTCTGGCAGTCCAGGTAGTACCATCAGAACTGGTCTGGACTACCCCCCCACTATTAGAAACCGCAGCAAAGACGCTACCACTCCACGCTATAGCGTTCCACTCACCAAAAACACCGGCCTTGGCACTCCAGGTAATACCATCGGGGCTAGTCTGAAGATCACCGCTACCAGAAACCGCGACGAATAAGTTACCATTCCAAACAACATCCCTCCACGTTCCAGCGACAGAAGTTCGGGTAGTCCAGGTAACACCATCGGGGCTCGTCTTGACACCACTGGTACCAACAACTACAAAGAGACCTGCGCCCCACGCTATCGAGGAACGCGAACCTCCCATAGAAGTTTGGACAGTCCACGCCAGGGCATCAGGACTCGTCACTACAGCACCAGTAGAACCAATTACAGCAAAGACGCTACCATTCCAAGCACTCGCAACCCAAGTTCCGGTAGGAATACCCCTATTCAACCAAGCAATACCATCGGGACTGGTCATAAGATTATTTGGGCCGACCGCAATAAAGAAACTACCATTCCAGGTAATATTTCTCCACGGTTCGGCGGCATTGCTTCTAACAGTCCAATTTATACCATCAGGACTGGTCGCAATGGATGGACCTAAACTGTAAAAGCCCGAAGCAACAAAAAGGTTACCATTCCAGTTAATAGTTTCCCAACTCCCCACAGAAAGTGTCCTACCTGTCCAAGTGATACCATCAGGACTGGTAAGACATTGTGCGCCAACACCAGAATGAGAAACGGTACACCAAAGCCCCAATGGGGGGGACCAAACAACAGACTTCCATGAATTTCCAAACGCATGGTCATGCGGAGTCCAAGTTATACCATCGGGGCTAGTTAGCACTTCGGGGCTGTCTCCCACGGCAACAAAGTAACTACCATTCCAGGCAACCGAATTTAACACATGAGTCGCGTCATTTGAGCTAGATGATCTACTGACCCAATTGTTACCATTAGAACTGGTACTTATTGATGTGTTGTAGCCGACTGCAACAAAAAGACCGCCTCCTGCTGTTATTCCCTGATTGACTGGATGAGAGGGGAAGGGTGTGGCTGTCCAAGTGATACCATCAGCACTAAACAATGCTGGGAAGGGTGTGCTTTTCGGTATCACAGCAAAGACGCTACCATTCCAAGTCATTTGATGCGATGCAGCACCAAGTGCGCCGATATCGATTGACGGAAGAAGACCTTCGTGGCGAGTCCAGTTAAATCCATCGGGACTGGTCATGACTTTCACACCACCACCATGTGCACCCATGCAGACAAAGTAACTAGGATTCGAATCGACAATAAGCCATTCCCCATCAGGGACGGTGTGTGTACTCCAAGAAATACCATCGGGGCTGGTTGAAACTTTATTTACGTTGGCAATGATATTAATAGGAACTAGCACATGAATAGAGCCATTCCAAGCAGCATCCTGATAATCGTACTGAACCTCGGAAGGACTATTCAGGACCCTTCTTGAAACCCAGGCATTTCCATAGCGATGCCCCGAAAGGATAGGATCGCCAGTGGCAACAAGTGTGATCGACCCCCTGTCATTGTTGACCAAAATTCCTGTTCCTGGTGTGAGGGGGTTTACATTGAAATGACCAGTGGCAGAATTACCAATGAGGAGGGTACCATCGCCGTTGGAGGCAAGAGCCTCACCTGATAAGATAATAGCGGTATTCGTGACTGATGTAATGTGTCCAGTAGTATCGATGACGAGGACCGGAATGACGCTGGCTCCCCCATATCCCGATGCTACAACACCAGAATTAGCATGAGATATAATTCCATTAGTAAAAAGTATGGGGTGTGCGTTTAGGATAGTAATAGTGGAAGCGCCATTGATATTAGCACTGTGCGTGACTGTGAGGTTCCCAACATTTAATGAAGGAAGTGCGTAGACAACATCGTAAGATGTATTGGCGGTATTGTATAAAAGTGAGCCCCCCGCATTAACGGTATTCGCTACGACATCAACGAGGTATGTTACCTCTCCAGGCGGCACGGGTTGGGGAAGTTCTCGTGTTGGGGGGTTTGGATTACTGTTCCATATAAATGGCATTGGGTCCTCTCACAGACTTACATTATTTCCAAGCAGGAACCCAGAATGCCGTGCCATTTGCATCAAGGACTCGCATCCATGTATCCTGAGCAGCCGCAGCCGGTCCCACACCCCCGATAGTTCCAAATGTTGGCGTTGCACCACCACCGAGAGCTATTAGGTTGGCTCCCCAACGGATGTCTCTTCCTTCTGGAGATAACCACACAATATCGGAACCTGTTTGAGATCGAATGAGTGTGATAAATCCTGTACCAGCAACATTGACGCTACGCAGTCCACTTCCCTGGACTAGGATAACATCACCCGTGTTGGCTTCACTGGTGAATGTGGTGCCCACGGTGATGAGGGATACGACACGCAAGTTTACGAGATTTGCCGAATTAGAATTTATGGTGACGGTATTACCAGTTGTAATGATCGCCAATGTTAAATTTGCACTAGAAGAATTCAAAGTTGGGATGGTGGCACTCACTAAGTTCGCTACAGTCGCATTAGCAACCGAAGCATTGAGAACATCAAAAGTTCCACTATTCACATTGGCTACAGTCGCATTAGCAACCGAAGCATTGAGAACATCAAAAGTTCCACTATTCACATTGGCTACAGTCGCATTAGCAACCGAAGCATTGAGAACATCAAAAGTTCCACTATTCACATTGGCTACTGTCGCATTAGCAACCGAAGCATTGAGAACATCAAAAGTTCCACTATTCACATTGGCTACAGTCGCATTAGCAACCGAAGCATTGAGAACATCAAAAGTTCCACTATTCACATTGGCTACTGTCGCATTAGCACGTTCAGCGTTTAATTGAGAAGAAACGGTGATGCTAACAACATTGGCTACTGTCGCATTAGCAACCGAAGCATTTAAGACGCCGAAAGTTCCGCTATTCACGTTCGCTACAGTGAGATTAGCAAATGATACACTCAATGTAGATAATACTGCTATCCCAGATACAAGATTTGCATAGGAAGCATTCAGAACACCAAAAGTTCCACTATTCACATTCGCTACCGTAGCACTCAAATTTGTAAAATTGGCAATACCAGATGTGATGTTGGCATAAGAGGTATTCATCGTTGCAAGGGTGGCATTGGAAATATTTGCCGTTGAAGCATTCAGCGTGATTATGCTTGCCGTGCTGATGTTGGCGAAGGATGTGTTGATACTTGCTATGTTCATTGATACGATGTTTGCAAATCCTGCATTCAGAAATTGGACATTGGCGGTTTTAATGAGAGCGGTATTTCCGACATTGACCCCAACATCCTGATTGATGAAGGACCACGCAGCATTAGTCGAAACCTGTGGTCCATCGGTCAAGTTGTTGGCGACCGCAATCATCGCGGCAACGGCAGTAATCAACTGGCCAAAAGTATTACTTACATTTATCTGGTTGATAGACATGTTTGTACCTTACAATTATCCTCGGCTTCGTAAGACAGAAAGTTCACTCACAATGCGTTTCAACGTGAGCATCTCACCTTCTATTGTTTCCAGTCGTTTCTTTGTTTCCTGAAATTCTTGTTTCTGCACCAAAGATTTTCGTCTTGCCTCTTTATATCGACCAAGCCCAGCAATATCGGTACTTACAACCGCCTGCGAAGACATATCTCTGACAAATTCAGTGTTCTCAATCTTGAGGGTATTTATGGCCGACATAATAATCCTTTATGATAATGATGGAAGTGCGACGACTCTCAGATCCCTGATTCTTGGTGCCTTAGTAGTATCGGTGGCTGACATCACTATTTTAATAGCAAAATACTTAAAACTGGTGAAGGTGCCATATTGCACACGATCCGCAGCAATACCATTGACTCCAGGCGCATACACGAAACTCTTGAGATCCAATTGGTTCTTAGAGACGCTGTTGGCTCCTCCAATAATGGTCATGAGTTGGTAGCCTTTGTTGTCGAATGGCTCTGGGTCATCGGCGGACAAGATCTTATAATAGACATTGATTTCCGCAGTCAATGGATAATAGGCATCAAAGAATACTCGGAAGTCCCCAGCATCCATACTTTCATCCAACGTCACTTTACGTGTAATGTATCGAGCAATGGCAGGTCCTCCAAATGGCTGATCTTCTCCTGCGATACTGACCGCAGCCCCCACCAAGGTATTACCAGAAAGCGTAACGGTTGGAGCCGTGGTATACCCACTACCAATGACATCCACTGTTACGTTAGCTAGAACACCGAAGATAGTATCAATGTTGTTCGCGGTAGTGATAAGTGCGTTCGCGCCAGATCCCCCACCCCCACTGATCCTCACCGACACGTTTGCGGTGGTAACCCAATTATTGGTCGATGCGACCACTGCTGCCAAACTACCACTCAATTCAAGATTGTTGACCAAATTTTCAATAGCATACAACGACAAACGATCCATATCAACCACTGGAGACACATCTGCACTCAAGGAGTTGAGCAACACACGCACCTTGAATGAACTGGTATCGCTGCTGGCTACACGACGACCCAAGGTGTCATCAAAAAATAGATTTTCATCTAATTGGAATGCAGTCAATGGTTCTTTGACACCCGTTGCGGTGGTTGTGGCGAACATTGCACCAATAGACGTATTTGGAAGTAACAAGTTACCTGAGGTCACATAAAGTGCATCTATCGGAATATTAGATGTGATATTATCCGATGGAGATAATTGAAATTCCACATTCGCCTGATTAGTGATGTCAAACTGAGCATACAAAAGTCTGAATGCCAAGTCTTGTTCCTGCACTGGAGTCCACGTAGTCGAGTTCTGCGACTTGAACAAGGTGCCCAAGTATGGTTGCTCCGATATAATACGATCCGTGCCAACGATTTTGTTGCCCATTTCAGAAATGTACACTTGGTATTTTATTGAATTTGCAATCAAGACAATGGCATACTCCGCTCCCTGTTGCAAATACACAGGTCCTTCGAAGTTGATTTGTGTGTACATCGTCGCGTCATCGAAAGGATTACCACCAGAGAGATACTTGGCTCCAAGCGTAGCCTCAGAGACGGTATTCATATCACTTGGATTAACTACGGTATCGGTTCCAGGCACAACTGAAGATGAATGTGGGAATCCATTCACGACTGGACGAATCTGTACCTGAAGAGGGATGTGGTCATCCTTAGTCTTGAACATTAGTCTCACACCAGTAATCATAATACCGGTTGGATGCTGGATAGCATCGACCAAGAAGGTCTCAGCAAGAGGATCGTAGTATCCAATATTGTTATATCCGATAATCGAACTGGTCACAGTATCGTGGGTGACCACTCGCGCCTCTTTAACCACTGTTCGTTGTACGGCCAAATGTCGAGTTGAAAGAATGGTGGATTGAACGGTCTGTAAGAGACCCTGAGCAAAATATTTCACCACTCCATTTGTCTGGGATTGTTCAAGTTGTCCAGAAATGGTGTCGGCCAATGTGAATTGTCGTTCTCCTGTTCGGAAGCTCAAATCACTGGTTGATGGAATGATAAATGTTCCACACACCTCACCTCGATAATCAGAGTTGAAGTATCCAATAGAGTAGGTTGTTTGGGTATTTGGTGTCACTGTAACCGATGGACTGAATGCCACATTGCGGGTGTTGGCGTTATAGGACGTAATGGTGGCCGACTGTCCCAGCCCGTTCGCGGATGTGAACTGGATCGTCTGACCAACGATGAATGAGTTGGAGAATGCGACGTTGGAATTTGCTATATCATGCGACAATAGGATGCTCGATACGTTAGGATTCGTCACGAATCCTGTGTTATGGTAGTAGCCCGAAATGAGGGTGTTAGCACCGGAAGAATTACCGATCAAGAAAGTTGAATTCGTGCTGTGCATCACGTAGGAATTCGCCACATTCGCGTCATCACCACCAGACACATTGACGATACTTACGTTTGTGTAGGTCGGTTCATTGCGGCTGAGAATGACCAAACCGGTTGCGGTGTTTTGTCCTCTAGCTGGATCAAATACACGCACGGTTTCACCCTGCTGATAGGTATCGATATACTTCACTGTGGTTGAGTTGACCTTGACAATGTTTGGTTTGTTGCAGTAACTCGTGACTGCACTACCATCAAAGAACGCATAGAGATTGGTGTTTGGGGCCAACATCTTTCCAACAAACAACACCCCACGCGAGCGCATACGTGGAATGATTGACTCGTTGATAACCTTATCCCCAATAGAAGTTTGAATTGTTTCTGGTGCATAAGCAGTCTGTACACCTGAGCGAGATTGCTTCTCTGTGATACTGGTGGTCTGTCTATCAACAACCGGCGCATAGATTTCAATGCGATGTCCTGGGCATGGGCATTGGTGTCCGATGTAAGTCGGAGAAACAACTTTATGAGACGTGCTCACGCCAGTCCAGTTGGTCTGCCACGCATTCCACTCTGTACCAAAAGTCTGTCCATTGATCGTCTGACCCTGCAAGGACTTATTCAAGACAGATGCTTGTGCTGCCCAATTATCATTATCCCCTTCCATGTTAATATGGAGGTCAGGAGCGCGTTTGGTATCAACCCACACGTCTGAACTAGGATCAAGTTTAAGTTGTCCAATCCAAGTAATAGTATTAAATGGATTTACATTAATTGCCTGTGACGCATATGGTTGATCGAGGAATGTTGCCACCGTGTATGCCAACGTCACGAACGAACCGGTGCGAGAAAAGTTTGTGGAATTGGTTTCACTGATACCCAAAGCAAGAGATTCCAAGTGATATGGGGGACGCAATTCTTGACTTTGTGCGTCTATGGCGCAAAGATAATCACCATTCATCACATCACCGATCTTATGACCCGTGAATGAGTCTACCAGTATACCATTTTTGAAGCGGTTTAATCCAGTATCGTCCACGATCTCCTGGTTTTTGGCCGCTTGCTCAAGTAAGTTCAAGGAGGTGTAGTATTCAAGATTCGTGATACGCTTTTCGAGCGTACCAATATCACGCATCGTGTAGCGTCGATTGTCATTGTAGCGTTGACGAATATCTCTTAACGCTGCGGTATAGGGAGGTAGTGTCAAGCTATAAAGGGTCATGGCATTTTCTTTGTCGGCTGGTGTTAATGGATTCAGTGAGGAGATACCAGACAATACTTCAAATGCGCGGTCCTTCGTTAAGACCAACTTATCAACACGAGCCAAATAATAGGAGAAATCCGTTTGGAAATTCAACCCAGAAATTCCGAATAGTTCCTCGCCATAAATGCCAGCGATATCACCATCATTGCGGCGAGGGCGGAAATCGATCAGGTCACGCAACGGATACACATGTCCTAGTGTGGGAGAAGTATAATCGGGAATATCTGAATAGGCGATATTTGCAGACGCATAGGAATCAACCGTGAGATATCCTAATCCAGAATGCGCGAGGTAGTCAACATAGACCACCACATTACCCAGTGGACCGGTTGATCCTGCTTTTAGTTGTATGGAACCATGTTCATAGGCATTGTCACGCTGTCCACTGTCGAGGGAGTATCGGGCAGTAATGTCAGCCGCAATAGCCACATTGCCATCCTCGATGAGATTTTTTCCAACATCAATAACCCTACGGAGTCTCACCACATCTGAAGTGAAAATCGATTGAGTCTTGGTTGGATCTTTCAGATTGAGCCATGCTGCCGAGTTCGCATAGAATGTGATCTGTGCACCCAATGTTGGTCCCTGTGTATACCATTGGACTAATCCATTCGCATCAGGAATCTGTATACCACCAGAATTCAGTCCCGCAGCAATGTTGGCATTTCTTGCAGTCTTCGCACGTAACAAGGACCCAATTTTATCAGAGTAAGGAAGATCAACTTTTACGTAGACATCGGCACTTGCGGCACTGTTGGTGTTAGGCACTGTAATAACCCACGTAGAAGTATTGCTGACTGTAGAGACCGTGACAGTGTTGCCACCTGGATTACCAGATGAAAAATTAATGACCTGATTGTTTGTGAGGGGTGATCCAGTTACGTCTCTCATCACGACGAGGATGTTGTCAATCGCATCAGAACCAGAGAGTGGCGATCCATTGACGAGTGAAGTGATTCCCGCAGCACTGACAAAGCTAGTGACATTCTGGGTGAATGACTGACCGGTGTAGGCTTTGCGTCCAAAATATTGACTGTTGGTAAGGGGAATTCCATTCACGACTGTTTGATCTGCAACCGTTGGATATGGCAATTGTAAAAATGCGGTGTTAAATTCACTGTCAGTGAGGAACGCTCCTTGGTATCGATCAACGAGTGGATCATCTAGACTTGTTGAATTGACATCCATGGATGTTGAGAACACATGTTGATTAACTGAGGTATTAGAATAAACAACAGCGTTAGTATCCTTGAATTCATAATCCAATCTAAATTGTGTCATCTCACCAGGAATACCAAACGCAAAGGTCTCGGTTCCTTGAAGAGTGGCTTTGTTAGTTGGACCATCGTAGCTGCCAATGGTGTGGTGTTCAGTGAGCACAACACCCGCATTTGATGTGACAGTAAACTTCACTCCTACGTAGGCATTTGCAACTGAGGAGAAGTTTGGTGCTAGATAAATGGTGTTTGCCGTGCCGGTCAGTCCAAGAGCGCAATTGGCTACAATACTCTGTGCGACGTTTGAATTGAACATGTAGGCTCGCCACACTGCGGTACTTATTGAAGTGGCATTCGCTCCAGCTTGATAATCCAGTGCACGAATAATAATTGTACCCATGAGTGTGTTGGCAGCAACCGCTGCGTTGGCCACCGCGATGCTCGCAGTATTGACACAATGCAACACACCGGCCTGTAAGGTCTTAAAAGGAATTGGGCCCACAAGATCCGTCACTTCAAGCCAGTTCTGAAAATCTACATTTGTGCCATATCGGTACACGTTGGCTAATGATCGAGCGCGTTCGGCCTTGATGTAGGTTGGAGCGATAGTTTCAAATTCATGCCCCTGCACATAAGCCTTACCAGCTTCAACCACGATGTTGTACGCATTGGAGAAAGTGGCATGTGGTTCGAATGCGACCTTGAATGGGCGCACGGTGAATGATCCAGATTGATCGTCCATTCTACGTGCCATCGTCGCTTCAAGATTTGAATAAGTTGGATACTGCACTTTCTTTGTGAGATTGCCAGCAACCACACGTAGTAATTCAATAAATTTTGTATCATCTTGGGAGGTGAGTGATCGTTTGGTGAGTGTCAGAACCACTCGGTAACGATCTGCGCCAGGTGCCTGAAAGTTCGTAGAGGCCTGTGCAGGATCGAGCAAAGACGCATCCTGAGTTTCATCTACAAGCGTCTCGTCTATCTGAAGTCCAATACGATAGGTTGGGGTCTTATCAAACGCATCGAGGATTATGGTTTGTTCCTCAACTTGAACAAATACCCCATCAACAAAAAATACACCATCTTGAATACTTGAAATAGACGCATCACCAAACTTCAATCCGCTGGTGACATCGGTAAAATTAATCGGGCTCGTCAAACTGGCAATGATCGCAACACTGTGGGTGGCATCTTCTGTGATGATGGGCTGTGTAAATGTTGCAGCAAAATGTTGTCCAGAGGTATACTTAACGATCAAAACAGTAGGAGAGGTTGTGGTGGCTGCGGCACCAGCGATAACATATGCGCGAACACCAGCACGAACTGTTTCCGTATCGACAATGAACTTTCCAATGAAGTTATTAACATCCACAACCGCGCCCGATGGTTCGGTGGCTTCGATGCAGATATACTGAGGAGAAGTGACATCCAACATTGACTGTCCACCAGTAACAATGGACCCATTCTGAAATATATTTCTTCCCAATTTGGCAACTTGATCTTGGAGGATAGTTTGCGATTGTGTCAGTTCTCTGGCCTGAACCGCAAAGCTGGGCTTGAAAAGGATCTTGTGGAAGTGTTTGTTTGGATCAAAATCATCATTATATGGGTTCTGTGTCAAATCGATAGGCATGTAGTATCTCCACTTGTTGTTGATCTATTTATATGTCTTCTTTAGAAATTAACTATAATCTTGATCCACTCGGCTTGCCCATCGGATCGCACGACTGGAGACCGATTTTCGGTATATACCAGGTCACCAGATTCCTCATCAAGGTCTGGGTTCGTATAGGTGACGACCGTGCGCGAGACTCCAGAGGTTTGTCCGATGAGAAGAGCCCCAGGCACTGGGGTCCCCTGTCTATTCGTAGTTCGAACCGCGTTTGTGAAGATATCCGATACATTGGCCGAGAAAGTGGAATTGGATACAGCCACACCCTGATACACCAGTTCATCCTTCAAATATGATGGGCCCGAAGTGAGAATAATTTGGGTGACCATCGTGACTGCGACATTCGAATTTGCACTGGTTACCGCACTATTCTCGCCATATTTGTTCGGGCGCAATAACAATCCAACTTGTCTGAAGTCGTTATTGGAGGTAATGGTATCACCCTCAGTGGAATCAACATCCCCCACTTTGACTGCAATCATGATCGTATTGGCACCCAACTCACGGGCAGGATTGAATCCATGTCCCCCATAGGGTGAGAGTATCACCCGAATCGCTGCATTGGACCCAGATCCAACCACATTAACTCTTGTATTTTGTCTAAGGTAATCCACCCCACGATTATTCAATGTAATGGCAATCACATTTCCGTTGGCATTGACATTTGCAGTGGCATTGGCTGAACTACCAGATCCCGTTATTACGATGGTCGTGTTCGTGTTGGAATATCCTGCTCCACCAGTTGTCAACACCAGGCGCGATATTGCTCCTTTGATGATATTATTCGCAAACCCAAAATACGCTGGGGATTGAGTTGTGGGGACTGGCAT
>Ga0315291_10005903_pt1 | contig 15287 bp, 13 predicted proteins | sample YL17G12_20_MG_FD_203070 | JGI IMG/M metagenome (GOLD analysis project Ga0315291, IMG submission 203070) | Sediment microbial communities from Yellowstone Lake, YNP, Wyoming, USA - YL17G12_20 | ecosystem: Environmental > Aquatic > Freshwater > Lake > Sediment | place: USA: Wyoming | collected...
AAATACTGCAGGCATAATAAGGGAAGCTCTGGCGACCAACGCTAGGCACAACCGGCTTTGGGCAGCTCGCCTGCACCATAAAGACGCCGGCGGCAAAACAGAGATTGCCACCAAGTTCCCCTATAGATGGTCTGGTCAAAATATCCTCGTGGACGCCGGTGGTACCACAGTCAGCATCACAGCAGACAGAGACTGCAACAAGAGCGATTTCAAAATATATTCGGTGCCAGAGGCCGAGGATAAGTTATTTAGTCGTTCGAAAACCAACGGCCAGCAGGCACTTGTTGGCGTCGTTAACCCTAAAGGCCAACTACGTGAGCGATCTGTTCGTCTGCAGCTAGCACAATGGTTACGAGGTGCTTTTCGCCAACAAGAGCAGAAGGGTTTCCAAGTTCTTAGCTCCCACTTTGCTCGCCTAGAGACTGGTCACACCGACGCGATCGAGTGGGGCACTTCATTAACTGCACCCTCCTTAAGCTCCCTCCTGATAACGAAGGGCACGAACTATCCAACAAACTCGCCAATCGAACAGACGCTGGGACACGCACTCAAAGACTCCAAGATTCGAGGTTCTATTGTGCCTTTCGTCGAGGGCACTCCTGCCAAAGATTATGAGATAAGGATCGCCGGTACCCGCATTGAGGGCGACCGCCAAATTTGGATGCAGGACTGGGGCAACGATGATTTTTTCAAAGATCTCTTCAGCCATTACCCCAGGACCTTTGCAGCCCTTAACGAAGTTGTCAAAAGGTCTTCGTCGACCATTCCCACTGATCAAGCAACGCTGGCAGCACTAGACAGTGCGGCCTTTGACGAAGCCTCTGTCATCCCCCTTGCTCGGTATAGGCTAAATGTCTATAGCCGACTCTCACTACCTATTTATCTGTCGTTCACCGACAAAGATGAACTAACAATCAAACGGAGACAGTAAAATGAAAAAAGTTCAATGGGTCTCGATTTCAATCGCATCAATCAGCAGCTAGCCAGCGATGCGCTGGAGCATTTTACTGGCTTGTATCCATACGCGATTCTTCAGCCAAACGAGCGTAAAATCTACGAGAGCCTGGCTTCTAATTTCATAAAGTCATTTGCGACCGCCAATCCACATTCAACCTTAGACAGACGCTTTGCTGTTTACATGGCAACCAAAGGCTAGTTAGATGAATTCCTTACTGCAGCAGCCAATCACCAATAAAACACTGGCCATTAGGCTGGCAGTAACTCTAGCAGTTCTTTTCGGGGTAGCCGGGGCAATTGTTTATGGGTTCTCCGCGTCTCTTATTGAACAGATCAGCCAAAATGAGCGCGCTTCGTTGTTCACTTCGATAGAGAGCGGGCCCCTGCAGTTGGCTCGATTAAATTCAGGAGATCTTGCCAATACTTACCTCTCAAGACTATCGACGGTGGCCAATGCCCAGAACGCTTCAGTGGTTGGCACTGAAATTGTTTCCGGGCCCGGTGGCTTGGACGTATATGCCAAGTGGAACGCCACTGCTACTATTGCCGAAAAATGCCTAACCAAAGTTGATAAATCAGTCATCTTCCCAGACGGCGTAAACCCTTTTATCATTCGTTTGCTTATAGATCACTGTGCAACTAGGGAGCCTTTGAATCAGGTCAGTCGCTTATGTCTTGTCATTGGGGTGCTTCTGGTACTCTTGACTGGAGTCGCCTGTCTGCTAGCTGCTTTACCTGTTTTTAGCTCTCTACGCTCGGTTTCTGCGTTGCTAGATACCACCGATGATGCCCCCCATGACCTGTCAAAAATGACTTACTTGCCTCTGCGACTATTGAGCGATAAAGTCATTGAAAATCGCAAACTGGTCCAAGAGGCTGCAGTTGCCCGCATGACTCAAATGTTGGCACACGATGTCCGCAAACCTTTCTCGATCCTGCGCATGGGCCTGGGGATGTTAGGTAGCGCTAAGGATCCCGCCGCAGTCAAGTCGGTGCTGTCCCGCTTAGTGCCCGAGATCGATAAGGCCGTGAGCAGCGTCGACGGTCTGATTGCCGACGTCATGGAGGTAGGCTCAACCTCCACAAAGTTGATTCAAGAGCCCGCCAGTCCCGAGTCCCTGATTGAAGCGACCCTTGGTGAAGTCTTCAGGATCTACCCCAAAGCCGAGGTTTCGATCAGCTATGATCTCCGCCATACCCACATGGCCAACGTCCATGTTCAGAAGGTGGGCCGGGTCTTCTCCAATATCGTCGGGAATGCGGTCCAGGCTATGGGCAAGAAGGGTGTGCTGTGGTTTAAGACCAGGGAGAGGGACGGCCTCGTCGAGTTCTGTCTCGGCAACGCCGGATCCATCATACCGGCCGAGAGCCTGCCCAAACTTTTCGATGCTTTCTTTACCAGTGGCAAGAAGGGCGGCACCGGTCTAGGCCTTGCCATAGCCCAGAAGGTTGTCACTGCCCACGGTGGCCGGATCTGGTGCGAGTCTAGCAAGACGCTCGAGCATCCAGACGGCAAGGTGGAGTTTTTCTTTACCCTGCCTGTAGCAGTGGGGCTGCATAGCAGGACTACAGCCAAGTTGCCGTCGCACAGCACGGCGATCACCAAGGCACTCTCGGCGTTGGTCGACATCACGCTAGGCGAGGGAAGCGTCGATAAGGGCGAACTGACCCTGGAGGAAGATATTCTTCAGGCGCAGGAGAAGATGGGACGGCCCGTGCGGATCCTTATCATAGATGACGAAGCGGTTTACCGCAGCGGTCTCGTGGCCTACTTATCGCGAACACCCGGACTCAGTGCGGCTATGAGCCTCCATCAGGCCGAGGGCTCAGAGGGGGCACTTCAGGCGCTTAGGGAAGGCATCTGGGACCTGATGATCACCGACGTCGATATGGGGCCTGAGTCGCTTGATGGCTTCGCACTGGCGCGCAATATGCGAGCAAATGGCTTCGGTGGTCTTGTCTGTATCCACAGTAACCGGATAGTGGCCGCTGACCACAAGACCGCTATCGAGGCCGGCGCCGATGCCTTTCTACCAAAGCCTGTAACGAGGACGCAGCTTCTAAAGCTTGTTCTGCAAGCAATCGTGGCGGCAACTCACACAGCGCCGCATGTGGAGCGAAAAAGTGGCGTAGCTCTGGGCCAGTTAAAGCCCCACGTGGCGATAGTGGATGATAATCCGTTTATTTTAGATGCGTGGAAAGACAAGCTTAAGGTGGATGCTACTGTTCACGTGTTTACCAGCCTTGAAGCGCTCGCCGAGCGCCTTGAGGCCGACCCAGAGTTTGCGGGCCGCCTGCTGCTCGCGGTGACCGACATGCACCTTGACGGCTCTGACGGCGACGGCCTTGATGTTGGCCGTCTTTTAAAACAGCACAGTCCCAAGCTCCGAGTGCTGCTAAGCTCCGATGGTAGTATCCCGGAGGCTGACTTTATAGGTGCTATCGATCGAGCTATTGGTAAGGATCCAGTGGGACTGGCGGCTTTAAATGTGCTCTAACGCGATTTGGAGAGTCCCTAGCCGCCATCCCAGCCCACCACATGTCCTTCGATAAACGATTCGGCTGCCGCGTCGCCTTAGCAGGTGCGCGGGATATCACCCCGACTTATGCGCCCATAGTCAGAGACCGTGGTACCCCATCTCAAAAAGGGCAAAAGTCCAGCTTAGCTGCCGAGCAAGGCCTGTAGACTAATTAAAATACTATAGCCATTGAGGTTGCCGTGATCATGATGCGCAGTCCCGTCGCTAGAGGTACCGATCGCATCATAGGTCGTGATGATCGGCGCGGCGGCGCCGATTAACAGCACATAGCCTTCGACTCTGGTCGCTAGGAGGTCAGGGGTGTTGCCGATCGGCCGCGACGCCCCGAGCCAGCTGAAGAAGATGGCCGGCAGTAGCGATAGGTTGCTGACCTGCATCTTGTACTCGCCGACCAGCCGGCGATCGTCTTGGGTGTTTTTGCCGCTGTCTAAACGATTTCTGCCGTTCATGTGGCCGGTCGTTGTCGCATAACTGACGCCGAGGGCGAAACCATATCCACCCTCAATGCTGCGTAGGTCAACATTTTGGGCGCTAAATGCACTCCACAACGTGGCGCCGTAGCCTGAGTACTCGACGTTTAGCTGGCGCTGGTAGGTAGGCTCATAAGGGCCCTGGATGATGTCCGCTGAGATCGTGTAGTAGGAGTGCTTGGCGACATAGCCGCCTCCGATTTGCAGCTCGCCGCTGTTGCCAATTAATTCGTTGTCGTTGCCCGTCTTGAGGCTTTGGCGCAGGCCCGTAACGCCAAAGGACCAAACCTTCGCCTGCTCCTCGGCCATGCCGAGGCTTGAGCCAAGCATGAGGAGCGCGGCAAGTATGACGGCGGCAGCTCCTGGACTGATCATGGTTTGCCCTTGCTATCAACTGCCGGGGGCTTGCGTTTGACCATGCGAATAACGACGATGGCGATTTCATACATCGCGTACACCGGTATTGCTAGAGCTACCAGCGAGACCGGGTCTGGGGGCACGAGCATTGCTGAGACGATCAGGATGGCGACGATGATGAAACGTCGATGTTGGGTTAATTGTTCGACGGTGATTAAGTCGAGCAGAGCGAGTAGCACGATCAAAACCGGTGTCTCAAAGACGAAACCAAAGCCAAATATCAGCACAGTAAGTAGCGAAATATAGTCTTTGATGGTAATTATCGGCGTGCCAACCTCGAGGCCGAGCCCGATGAGGTAGCGCAGCGATAGCGGCAGGATCACTAAGTAGCAAAAGGCGACACCTAGGCAAAACACCGTGATCGAGGCGATTATAGACGGTAGAATAAACTTGCGTTCGCGCGGATACAGCGCGGGTTCGAAGAACTTCCAGAATTGGAACAGCCAAAACGGGCATGCCATAACCACCCCGACCAGCATTGCGACTTTCATGTCGACCATGAAAACATCGAGCGGACCGGTGAAATGCAGGGCGTTGGCGCTGGGTGGCAGCACCTGGATAAGCGGCACTTTGAGAAAGTCGATGATTTGCTCAGCTCCGGCCAGAGCAACGCCAAAACAAACCAGCACCGCCACAAAAGCCTTCATCAGTCGTGAACGCAATTCGGCCAGATGATCCCAGATCGACATGATCTGCCCGCCGGCGATGAGTTCATCTAGCTGCTGGCGCTTTTGCGGCGCAGGGCCCAATTCATGGTCGGCCATATTAGTGCGCCTCTAGCCAGTTGGAGCCAACCCCGATCTGAGCAACTAATGGCACACTAAGCGTCATAGCCTTTTCCATACCTTCTTTGATTAGCGCCGACGCCGTTGCGACTTCGCTCTTAGGCGCTTCAAATATTAATTCATCGTGGACCTGCAAGACCATGCGGGTCAGTCCGCCACAGCCTTGCAGCCTGCGCTCGATAGAGGCCATGGCCAACTTGATCAGGTCAGCCGCGCTGCCTTGGATTTTGGTGTTCACAGCGATGTTTTCCGCCGCTACCACCAGCCGTTGGCTGCTCTCGCCAAGCCCGATGACGCTACGGCGGCGACCGCTGATGGTGCGGGTGAAGCCGGTCGTCCGCGCTTCCTTGATGGTCGCCTCGACGAAGCGGTTGATACCAGGATAGGTGGCGAAATAGCGATCAATGAAGGCAGTGGCCTCGGCTAGGGTAGCGCCGGTCTCTAGCGCCAGGCGACGAGCGCCCATGCCGTAAATGATACCGAAGTTAATGGCCTTAGCGCGCGATCGCATCGTCTTATCAACCGCCTCTTTGCTGACGCCAAATACAGCCGCAGCGGTACTCGTGTGGATATCCTCGCCGCTAGCGAAGGCGGCAATTAAGCCGGCATCTTGGGCCATGTGCGCCATCAGGCGCAGCTCGATCTGCGAGTAGTCGGCGGAAATGAGCACCCAGTCAGGGTCTCTAGCCGTAAACGCCTTGCGCACTTCCCGGCCTAGAGCCGAGCGAATGGGGATATTCTGCAGATTCGGCGCCGAAGAGCTCAGGCGGCCGGTCGCCGTGCCGGTTTGATGGAAAGACGTATGCAAGCGTCCTGTCGCCGGCTGGATCAAGGCCGGTAAAGCCGATACATAAGTGCTCTGCAGCTTCGCCACTTCGCGGTATTCAAGGATGGAGTTGGCCAGCGGGTGTGCGGTCAGGCGCTGCAGCACGGACTCATCAGTAGAGAATCCGTATTTAGTCTTTTTCAGACTTTTGATGCCAAGCTGGTCGTGGATGCGTAATTTTTCAAATAGAATATCATTTAGCTGTTTGGGCGAATTGATATTGAAGGGTTCGCCGGCCAGCGCGTGAATCTCAGTCGTTAGGCGGCCTTCTGCGGCGGTTAAGATCAGCGAGAGCTTGGTCAATTCGCCGGTGTCGACATGCACCCCTGTCGCTTCCATTCGGGCCAAAATCGGCACCAGCGGCATGTCGATGTCGCGCAACACGGATTCGAGGTCGTGTTCTTTGATCTTTGGCAGCAGGTTTTGGTAGAGGCGCAAGGTGAGGTCAGCATCTTCACAGGCGTAGCGCGTCAATTCGTTTAAATCAGCAGCCAGCATCGGCAACTGACCATGCTCGCCGATGAGGCTCTTGGTGGGGATCTTTTCGTAATTGAGGTGGCGTAGGCAACAGGCGTCGAGGCCGTGTTGGCGGCTGCTGGCATCTAGGAGCCAATCGCAGATCATGGTATCGATAAACGAGCCGCCGGTCTTGATGCCTAGGTGTGCGAGCATCTGGAGGTCGTATTTTAGATTATGTCCGACTTTAGTGCGGCCCGAGCTCAAAATCGAGCCGAGCTGCTGAACCACGTCAGTGGGAGTTAGCTCGGTGAGATGCTGGGCGACCAGTGGCACGTAGTAGGCTTCGCCGGCCTTTATGGCGAGGCTGATACCGATAGGGCGATCTGAGACGATGTTGAGGCCGGTGGTCTCGGTATCAAAGGCGAAGATCTCGGCCTTGCTCAGTACTTGCATTAGCTCTGCCATCTGCGCCTTAGTCTGCACTAGATGGTAGCCGGCGACTTCGGCTGGGGAGCGCAATGGGGAGTTAGTAGTTGGGTCAAGGCCTGGACCCAATAGGTCGACCCCCGCCGCTGCTGGGGCTGCGGCTTCTGGATCAGGAAAGAGTAGTTTCATTCCGCTCGTATTGGCTTGCGCCTTGGACGGCGTCATCTGCTGCGGTCCCAGAACAGTGGCGATTTTTGCAGCCATACTGGTGAATTCCAGCTCCTTGCAGACCTTGAGTAAGCGCTCGTTATACACCGCGCGCTCGCCGTTGCAGGCGAAGTCAGGGAGGGTGTGCGGCACTTCGGCATCGGTTTTAATGGTCACCAATTGCTGCGATAAATAAGCGGCGGCGCGGCCCTGGACCAGGCCGTCACGTAGCTTCTTGTTGGCGACGGCATCGATGTTGGCATAGATGCCATCGAGGTTGCCGTACGTAGCGATCAAGTTCGCGGCGCCTTTTGGGCCGATGCCGTGGACGCCGGGCACATTGTCCGAGCTATCGCCGATCAATGCCATGCAGTCGATCACCTGCTCAGGTGCGCAGCCAAATTTAGCGTGGACCCCGGCTCGATCGATGATCGTCGCCTCATCGCCCTTGCGCGGCGTGTAGATAAAGACATGGTCGTTGACGAGTTGCATGAAGTCTTTGTCGCCAGAGACGATATAGACCTTGAGGTTGTTATTGGCGTATTGCTTGGCCACAGTGCCGATGAGGTCGTCCGCCTCGAGACCTGGATGACGCAGTATCGGGCAACCGTAGGCCTCTAGAAGCTGGAAAAAATGCGGCAATTGCGCGGCTAGGTCCGGCGGCATCGCGCTACGATTGGCTTTGTATTCCGGATATAGCGCATGACGAAAGGTTGGCTCGCGGGTGTCAGTGGCGATCACCAAATAGTCAGGCTTTTGTTCGGTGATCAGCTTGTGCATGAATAAGGCTGTGCCGAACACCGCCGACACCGGGAGTCCAGCAGCCGTGGTCAACGGGCGACCCATGCTGAAGGCGTAAAACGAACGGAAGGCTAAGGCCATGGCATCGACGATGAAAAGCCGTTGTGCTTGCATACTGGAGGTGGTCCTTGCACTGGGTAATTTTACAGCAGTATTCTATTGTTAGCTGGATGTCCAAGGGTTTTTCGGTAGTTTGCCTTAGTCGGGTTATTTAGGTACCATACTTCGCACCACAGTCGTACAGGAGAGGAATCACTATGAGTGAGTTTGCGGAACTGAAGTTGGACGGCAAGACCTACAACCTACCGATTATCACCGGTTCTGAGGATGAGAAGGCGATCGATATCCGGAAGCTGCGGGCCGAAACCAATTATATTACCTTGGACTCGGGCTACGGCAACTCCGGCTCATGCCAAAGTGCCATCACCTTCATCGATGGCGACAAGGGCATCTTGCGCTACCGCGGCTACCCAATTGAGCAGCTAGCTGAGAAGTCTACCTTCACCGAGACCGCTTACCTGCTTGTCTACGGCAAACTGCCGACGACCACCGAGCTAGCGGACTTCCGTGAGATGCTGACTCGGCATTCGCTGATTCACGAGGATATGCTGCACTTTTACGATGGCTACCCATCGACCGCCCACCCGATGGCGATCTTGTCATCGATGGTCTGTTCCTTGTCGAGCTACTACCCTGAGTGGCTTGACCCGCATGATCAGAGCCAGGTCAACCAGCTAGTGCCGCGCGTGCTGTCAAAGATTCGCACGATCGCCGCCTATTCGTTCAAAAAATCCATCGGTCAGCCGGTGATCTATCCAAAAAACTCCTTGGATTATTGCGCCAACTTTCTCTACATGATGTTCGCTGTGCCTTCGGAGCCTTACGAAGTTGACGAAGAGATGGTCAAGACGCTGAACATGTTGCTCATCCTCCATGCCGATCATGAGCAGAACTGTTCTACATCGACGGTGCGTATGGTCGGCTCCTCGGACGCCAACTTATTCGCCTCCATCGCGGCCGGAATCCTAGCTCTATGGGGCCCCAAGCATGGTGGGGCCAACCAAGAGGTGATGGAGATGCTAGAGACGATCCAGCGCAACGACGGCGATGTTAAAAAAGCAATTGAGATGGCCAAGGACAAGAATTCCGGCTTCCGCCTGATGGGCTTTGGCCACCGCGTCTACAAAAACCACGATCCACGGGCACAGGTTATTAAAAAAGCCTGCGACCGCATCCTGGCAAAAATGAACCGCGTCGACCCCCTGCTGGAGATCGCCAAGCGCTTGGAGGAGGCGGCCCTTAAGGATTCGTACTTCGTCGATCGTAAGCTGTACCCGAACGTCGACTTTTACTCCGGTGTGATTTACCGCGCCATGGGTATTCCGACGCCGATGTTCACTGTGATGTTCGCCCTTGGTCGTCTGCCTGGTTGGCTGGCGCAATGGGTCGAAATGCATCGCGATGGCGAAGGTCGTATCGACCGTCCACGGCAGATCTATAAAGGTGAGAAGGAGCGTGATTACACGCCGATCTCCCAGAGGAAGTAATGACTAGGGTGCAGCCGGCGGCGCGGGGTTTTTGGCTGATGAAGACCGAGCCGCACACTTTTTCCTATGATGATTTGCATGCCGCTCCCGGGCACACTACGCCCTGGGATGGTGTGCGCAATTATCAGGTGCGCAATATGCTGCGCGATGATTTCAGGCTCGGTGATCAGGTATTCATCTACCACAGCAGCTGCCAGATGCCTGCTATCGTCGGTGTCGGAGTCATCGTGCGCGAGGGCTATCCAGATTTGTCTGCACTGGATATAAATAGCCCCTATTTCGACGATAGAGCGGCACTAAAGGGTGAATCCCCATGGGTCTGTGTCGACGTCAAAGCGCTGGGGCGCTTTGATCGGCAGATCGCCTTGCAGGACCTGCGCCTTGACCCAGAGCTGGCTGGCATGCACCTTTTGCGCAAGGGCTCGCGTTTGTCGGTGCAGCCGGTCGAGGCTGCGGCCTGGCGGCACATCCTGTCGATGGCTGAACTCAGGCTCTAATTAGTTATTTGTATATAAATGGCTTGACTTTATATATGAATTATATGAAAAGTATAGCTCTTCGCCAAGATTGGCTCTGTTTATATGAGTTCATCTGGTGCTCGAGAGGTTTTTTGATGCTGACCATCGTTGGTGACCGCATGCGTTGCCTGACCATTGCGACTCTGCTTGCTGGCACAGCATTGAGTCCGGCAGCTCTTGGGGCTTCGGGCTTCGACGCTGAGTTGTCGCCGTTTGTCGGCGGTGGTACGACCAGCGGCGCTCAAATCACCGCCGTCAGTGGTGCAGCTATAGGTCTTAGTCGTAGCTTTAAGATGAGCACCTCTGGGCTGAACATCGCGCCGCGCTTGGAATGTTTCCAAAGTGACATCAACACAAAGGCGGTGCGCAATGGTGCGACGACGTTGGGTTCTTATGAGAACTTAGTCGTGGCCTTAGGCGCAACGCTCAGTGGTGGCTTAGGCTCTTTTAGTTTCGCAGGGCAACGGATTTATAGCTCTTTGATGTTCGGAAGGGGGTCGAGCAGCTTGGCGCTGGATGCCAACCGCAAGGATTCCAGCACTGTCTCAAAATATGAAGGTATTTCGGGCAGGTACAGTTCTTTTGAAGCAGGAACCACGGTGCCCTTGCAGGCGGGCCTTGGCTTGATCGTCGCGGCGGTGACGAGCCTGTATCAGCAGAACCAAGAGCGCGTTTCGGGTGTTTTTGCGCAAGATCGCCTCAATGCCGGGGGGCAGCTGTCCCTAACCCAAGGCGATCAGGCGGCTGACCCTGAGCGTTTACCTGGTCATGTTCTCCAGCGGACCTATGTCCTAAAAATTGGTCTGTCGCTGTCTATTTAAGCCGCAGTTTTAACCTCCGATTAAAGCTTTGTGGATCGGGTTTTAGAGAGCCTAACTTTCCAAAATCACTTAATTGTTTTCCTCTGGCTGCAATTTTCCCCAGCCGGTCTCTCGGCGCTTGCCATCTTGACAGCGCCGCACACCCAGTTGAAAATTGAGATTGTCGATCGCATGGCTCCATGTTAACCGCTTTGGGTCTTCAGCGGACCTAGCGGCTCCTTAGCACCCCGAGATCAGGAAGGTGGCTTTTCGTGTGGAAGGTTTATCACATCCAAACAGGACGTATCGTTAAGGCCGGTTTTGACTCCGAGGAGCAGGCTAAGGACTGGCTCGAACGGCGTAAAGAACTGCCCGACGATGAGCATGACTCCGACGAGATGGACGATGAGGAAGAGGAAGACTACCTCGAAAAGGAGTCTGAAGAGGAAGAGGATGACGAGGCCTTTGAGGCCGACGATGACGATCGCGACATCCCCTTTACCTCAGCAGGCCATGGCGTCGACGTCGAAGTGGACGATGACGATGACGACGAGGATGAAGGCACGGAAGACGACGATGAAGCGGACCACGACGGTGGCGGCGGCGACGACGACGATGACGACGACGAGTGAGCATGCGCTTTCAGGTCCTGGTCGACCGCAGTGAGCGGATCAACAAGTGTACTATCCTGCCATTGGCTGGGCATAGGGACTTGGATATTTTGCGCTACAATCGGGGGCAACCGCTAGCTGCCTTGACCGGGCAGCTTCTGCTACATCCCGATGGGCAGCCACTCGACTTGTGGCGGCGCACCACAGTGCCGGCTACTACGGTGCCGACCTTGTCGGCCATCGACTGCACCTGGAAGCGCTTGCACACCGTGTTAAACTGCATCGCCAAACCGTTGCCGACGTTAGTCGGCATTCCTGCTGGCTTCGTCACCGCCTATCCGCGGCGCAACAAGCAGGACAAGGACCCAGATGCTGGACTAGCGACCATCGAGGCGGTCTTCATCGCTGCGGCGCTGCTCGGGCATTGGGACACCAGCCTGCTTGGCCACTATGCCTTCGCCGAGGCCTTCCTGAGGCAAAATAAGAAAACATTTGAGCATTATATTGCGGCTCCAGTCACGTGGCCTTTTGCCATTAACTAGCGCTTCAGTTATAGTTTGGCTCTAAGTAGTTTTATTTTCCTAAGGGGTGGTGACACCATGCGCAAATGCGCTCTGCGGTTGTTGTTTATCGGTATAGGCTTGGGCGTGTTTAACGGCGTTCCAAGGCATGTCGGCGAGCCTCAGGCTATCGCCGCTGGGGCCGGGGGAGTGACGACCCTAGAGCCAGCGCTGCCTGGAGCAGCTGCAGCCACCACTACGACCGAGGTCAACCTCGCTGGTCCCGGGATATTTAGCCGTGCCATGCAGGGTGGCTGGGTGGTTTTACTTTGCCTCCTAATCCTCGTTTCCATGTCGATTCTGACATGGGCGGTGATCGTCGCTAAATACATCTACCTCCTGCGCATCGGTAAGACCGGTGAGCAGTTCGTAAAAAGCTTCTGGGACTCGCGGTCGCTTAATGATCTCAATGGACGCTTGGCTGATCATCCATACAGTCCGGTTCGCGAGGTATTCAGGAGTGGCTATGCCGAGCTGGTCCGCGGTAGTCAGTTACGCGAATTGGTCACCAGCCCAGACCTAGCGGTACATGCTGCGCTCGATAATATGAACCGCTCCTTGGGTAAGGCCAAGGCGATGGAACGGCGTCGCATGGAGCGCTTCATGTCGATCCTTTCGATCAGCGCTTCAGCCTGCCCGTTTATAGGCCTATTTGGGACAGTGTGGGGCATTATGGGTTCGTTTGAGGGCATCGCTCGTTCTGGCAGTGCTAGTTTGGCAGCCGTCGCTCCAGGAATTTCGGAGGCGCTGATCTCCACTGCATTCGGCCTGGCTGCGGCAATCCCTGCGGTCGTTGGTTATAATATGTTCGCCGCGAAGCTGCGCTATCTGATGGCGACTATTGATGGGTTTTCCGCCGACTTTCTCAATATCGTCGAACGCTACCTCGTCTCGGATAAATCCAAGTCGGCACCGGTCGCCGGCCAATCAGGACAGCACGTGCCACTGGCCGAGCGGCTATAACCACCAGCGAGGACAGCGGCCATGGCGTTTGGCAAGGTCGGGCAGGGTAAAAGCGACGATTATGAAGAGATGGCGGAGATCAACATCATTCCACTGGTGGATGTGATGCTGGTGCTCCTGATCATCTTTATGGTGACGGCTCCGCTCAGTATAGGCGGCATCAAGGTCGACTTGCCGCTGAGCAAAGCCCGCGGCGGCGTGGTCGATGAAGACCGGATTGTGTTGTCGGTGGATAAGGGCGGCGGCTTTTTCCTGGATAAGCAGCCCATCGCAGCGGCCGCGCTTGAGGCTAAATTCAAGGCTATTTACGGATCTCGTCAGAAGAAAGAACTGTATATTCGTGCGGACACCGCAGTGACCTACGGTAAGGTGGTCTTTGCGATGAGTGCGGCGAAATTGGCCGGTGTCACCAAATTGGCGATGCTAACCAACGCCGCCGCGCCGCAGCGAGGCGCGCATCACTAATGGCGGACAGCCCGAGTCAGCCCAAGTCAACTAGCGTCGACTCAATCCTCGCTGCCAGTCGCAGTCTGTTGCCGGTGTCGCTGCGGGAGGCTGGCGAAGGGCGTCTGTTTTGGACCTTTATTGGGGTGTCCCTCGCCCTGCACACATTGGTCATTTTTCTTAGTACTCTGCACTGGATCCGCAGCGCACCACCGATCAACGACGAATGGGCTATGGACGCCGATGTCATCAGCGACCTAAACGCACCACAGCCGGCGAAGACCGCCTTGCCGGATGCGCTTATAAAGGCAGAAGCAAAGGTGCCCGTGCAGCTATTGCCGCAGTTGCCGCAGAAATTTTCGGTCAATGAACCGACTAAGGCCGATACCGCCATCGCCGACGCCAAGCTTCCGGAACCGCCCAAGGAGGCAAAGCCTGCGGAACAGCCAAAGCCGGCCGAAGATCTAAAGATAAAGACTGAAAACACAGAAGACAACAAGATGGACCAGGCTGAGATCCTCAAACGCGCTGCGCTAGAGAGGCTGCGTAAAAACGATAAATTGGCTAAGACCACCGAGGCGCCCGAAAAGAATCTGCTGGCCAGGATCGCCGAGGGAGTCGCAAAGAGCCCCAACGCCCTGATTCCAACCGGCGGGACTGCGCACGGCGCATTTAAATCCTACGGAGCTCTGGTAAAATCTGCCGTTTCGCGCAATTATACGGTGCCGGAGGCATACCAGCTAAAGGGTACTAGCTTGCGGGTCGTATTTCGGATCACCATCTCTGAACGCGGTGATTTGATGGACCTGGCGATAAAACAGCCGTCGGGAGATCCGGTGTTCGACGAGCTGAGTATGCAGGCGGTGCGCGCATCGGTGCCGCTACCGAAGCCGCCTACGGGGCTGGCGGGTGAACCATTTGAGTTGAGTTTCACGCCTTAGGGCGGAATGGCCGAGGGAGGAATGCGTTTATGATTCTTGTTATGCCTGCATTGACTAGCCTGAGTCGGCAATTGCACCGGTTGCTGTGGGTGCTAATGGTCGCAGGTGCACCGGCTTTGGCCGCACCGGCGCCGGCAGATGCGCCCTTAATCGTTAATATCGATAACCCTTCCTTCCGTAAGCTGGTCGTAGCAGTGCCGGATTTTCCGGGACCTGCTGCTGCCCCAGATTCAGAACTTAGCAAGTGGGGCAGTGAAGGCGCGGCGGAGTTAACGCGGTTGCTAGCCTTTTCTGGCTTGTTCAATCCGATGGCTGCAGCGGGGTATCAAGAAATACTCCAGAAGGGTCGAGCAGGCACCGCCGGCGCTCAAGCTTTAGAAGGCGTCGACATGGCCGCCTGGAAGACGGTCGGGGTTGAGTCGCTAACTGTGGGTGATCTAGTGCGGGATGGGGCAATCTTGACCATTACTCTGCGCACGATAGATATCCGCCAAGGTAAAGTGATGGTCGCCAAAAAATATTCGAAGGTCCCGCCTGCTGAGATCAAACTCGTGATGGCGAAATACGCCGATCATATTCTTAGAGCTTACACGAATAAGCCCGGGATTTTCTCCTCGAAACTTCTCTTTGTCGGAAAGCAGGCGGCTACTTCGTCGAAGCAGATCTACCTTTCAGACTTTGATGGCGCTAATGCCGTGGCGATCACCTCGGCACAGGTCCCCCATATTTCGCCGAATTTCAGCCACGACGGGCGTTTTGTCTCCTACACTTCGTTTGAAGATGGCAATCCGGACCTGTTTCTATATGAGGTAGCCACCGGCAAAAAGCGAAAGCTCTCCGGTCGCAAAGGCTTAAATAGTGGTAGCGCTTGGGCGGCGAACAACAAGGTCGTGGCGTTTACCGGGTCGGTTGAAGGCGATGCCGATATTTATTACATCAAGGCCGATGGTACGCAGAGTCGGCCGCTGATTCGTGGTCCCGGCCTTGATGTCGATTCGGCATTTTCTCCAGATGG
>Ga0315291_10005904_pt1 | contig 15287 bp, 11 predicted proteins | sample YL17G12_20_MG_FD_203070 | JGI IMG/M metagenome (GOLD analysis project Ga0315291, IMG submission 203070) | Sediment microbial communities from Yellowstone Lake, YNP, Wyoming, USA - YL17G12_20 | ecosystem: Environmental > Aquatic > Freshwater > Lake > Sediment | place: USA: Wyoming | collected...
ATCCTCTTCTCGGATCACTGTGATGGCGCGTCTAACGAGGTTTATGTAATCAGTTACTTCCACAAATTGTTGCCAACTTCGTACACTCGGTTCATTCAGTATTTCTATAGAATCTATACGACCCTTGAAGTGGCGGACAATGAACCTAAGATAGTCGAGGTAGCCCTGAATCTCCTCCTCTGTTTTATACCTGGAGTAATCTTGACCCTTGGCTAAGATATTCTCATTCCAATAACATAAAAAATAATTAATCTTTATTCCATTATCAATCAGGCTATTTACTGCTTGATCCTGGTAAGAGTTAACATAATATTTAGAATATGTTCCTGTATTCTCAACCTCAGGCCAGTCACCCCAATCCTTAGACAAATGGATCCATTTGAATCCATAATCGTTAAATTCGTTTACAAAGATCATATAATTCTCATCGATAAACTCAATGAGAGTTCCCGTACCGCCAAGACGATTATCTTCGATGGCATTTGATTGCTTTGGCTGAAATTGGGTCATAGTCATATTGTTACTCGTCTGAAGGATCAAAGGCTCGCTTACGCCGAGAGGTATAGTTGAGAACTCACTGGAATTTCCATATATATCAGTCGCTATGGAGGAAACATGTGGACCGACTAAGGAAGACCCTTTGCTGAAGTGAAATATACCATTCTCGTCGGCCATCGTTTTGCCTTCATAGATCATCCCCTCGTCATTACTGTCGGAGAATATCTCCACCACGCAGTTAGCAGGCGCATTACCTGTTACAGTGCCAGCAGCCAAGTCGAAACCCGAGATGAATGGAGCCACCAGTTCCTTATTAGCACCTAAAAATAATGTGATTCCTTTCCCATTATCGTGTATGCTATTTTGTGTGATTTTATTACGAGTAGAACTGTTATCACGAATGTATATACCACATCCACCGTGGAAAGCGATAATATTGTTGGGGCCAATTACGTTCTTGCTACTACTACCTCCAATGAATATACCCGAGTAAGGTTTCCGAGGATCTCCGTAATAACTATCAGAACCAATTATGTTACCCGTAATGACGTTAAACGATGTATCAGGGTCAAAGAGACAAATGCCATTCGATACATTATATATCAGGTTTCCCTGACCCGTTGGACCCGTGCCAACGTCTCTATCGCCTCCAATCGTGTTATGTTGGGCACGACCAACTAATATAATCCCGGGACCGTTAAAGTTGATAATCTTTAAACCACGGATGGTGTTTCCACCCGATCTTATTGTTATACCGCTAGGATATTCCGCTGTGGACTTACTGCCATCCAATATCACACCAGCGTTACTGGCATCGATCGTTAGGTAGCCTTGAACGATCTCTAGCAGGTTGCTTTTAAGGTAGATTTTGGTTGGCGCTGAGGGCGGGAAGATCGTTGGGTCAAATGTGATAGTGTCACCATTTTGAGCATCTATCAGTGCCTGCCGCAGGCTTCCAGGGCCGCCATCGGATGCACTGGTGACGACAACAGATATCCCTGAAGCACCAGTCAAAGTAGAGGCGGCGACCCATGTTGACTGTAGAGTGTAGGCGAGAAGCGAAGGCGGTCTCTCTTTTTCAAAATGTACATTTCCAACTGAACATAAAATGAAGATTGAGAGTGTAAGAACCCCAAAAATAAAATTCCTATTCTTCATCAATATCGAGTGTTCCTGTTAGTTTAAAATACTTCACTAACTATATTCGCGTGCGCCTTAATTCCACCTGATACTTTCCCATTTGTGTGTTTGTTTGTCTTAGAGAGTATAGGAGAGAGTAGAGAAGAATAGTGTTGAGACGTAGTGAATGTAAGTGGGTTTGGGTTTGGGGCCATAGCCTTATCCTCACTTCCACTTGATCGTAACCAGTGATTGTATGGTTGACTTGGCTTTGCTACGCGTGTGCAAGAGGTTTATTTATAAAAAGGCATAAACCCTCCACGTCCCAAGCATCATTTGAGGCGATGTAGTGAATCGGGTGCATCTATCCACTATCCTCGCTGTGACTCTGATCATCGTGCTCACGGCGCGGATGAGCCTACCCCAAAGCGATGATAAAGATACGGATGGTTCCAAGCCCGTCATCAGGAACGTCACCATCGGGGTCATCCCGGGCTACGAGGGAACCCTACCCGCCTACAAGCTCCTCACAAGCCTCGCCCAGGACGACATCAACAGTTACTGCGTTGAGAGAGGAATCAACTATAGGTTCCGATTCAACCTAAGCGACCCCGTCGAAATGGCCCAACAGGCGCTGACTTACACGCAGACATTCCGGGCGGCAGGCGTTGACATGATACTCGGTTACGCTTGGTCCTCACATCTCTGCAGCGGCGCCAGGGCCTATGGATACAATAAGACGATGGTGTTGATGACCCCCAGCGCCCGAAGCTCCATCTACTCCCTCCGCAACGACACTCTCTACCATCTCAGCGTCCTCGAAGTCGATCCCATCGAGACGACCCTGAAGGCCATGAAGGACAGGGATGTGAAGGCATACCTGCTGATCTACAATTCCAACTATGGGGGTACGTACATAGCGGATTATATAAGCGGGAGCACGGTAAAGTCACCCAAGTTCGAGGAGAACCGGATCCTATCCTATGACCAGAATACATCGATTAAAAACATCATAGGGAGAGCCGACAGCGCATTGGAGGAGATGGTCGGGGCCTATGGAAGAAACCACACCGCCGTTCTCTGGTGCGGCCTCACCCAAGATCCCTATGGCGTGTTTTTAGGAAAGCGGTTCCTAGCGGAGGCGGTCAACTACACGAGCCTATCCTCGGTGAACTGGTATCTCTACGATGACCTGTCGAGTCGGGGAGCCTACAGTGGGATGCCCGAGGCGACCAAGCTTAGGCTGATCAGCCTCGAGATGGTGCTCAAGCCAAATCCGACCTACGAGAGGCTCAACCGTGTCTGGGTTAACTCAACGAACTCCCCCAGTCCCTTAGACTACTACAACGCGAACATCTACGACGGGCTCTGGGTGCTAAGCCTATCGGCGATTAGAGCCAACTCGACTAAGCCGCTTGACATCATGAAGGTGCTACCCTCTGTGGCCTCGGACTACGTCGGGGCTACTGGGAGGTGCACGCTAGATGACACGGGTGCGAGGGCCGGCGCTGACTATGACCTCTACGCATACTTCGAGGTTGAGGGTAGGACGCGTAGTCTCCTCTGTGGCGGTTACCGCTGGGAGGAGGGTGGATTCACCTGGGACAACAGTCTCCTCGGTGATGTGTTGTGAGCGTTCGAGCGTGCGAGTTCCATAGCCTTATCCTGAGTTCCACCTGATACTCACCCGTGAAAATGATGGCGCCCTCCCTCAAGTCGCACCCATTAAATCCTGACGCCACCCATAAACCCCGATAAGCCATGCCGAAAGCATCCAGACTAGGAGAGATCATCCCAGACCCAAGGGTGGAGAAGATCCTCGGCGGATTCCAGTTCACAGAGGGCCCCCTCTGGGCAGACGGGAGACTCCTCTTCTCAGACATCCCCGCGAGCACCATATACAGCTGGACCCCCGGCGCCGAGCACGCCGAAGTCTACCGGAGACCCAGCGGCCACAGCAACGGACTCACACTAGACAGGCGCGGCCGCCTCATAGCCTGCGAGCACGACAGGCGCCTCACCCGCACCGAGCGGGACGGCACCCTGAAGGTGCTTGCCGAAAGCTACGACGGCAGGAGGCTCAACAGCCCTAACGACGTCGTGGTGGCGAGGAACGGTGCCATCTACTTCACGGACCCGCCATACGGCCTCAACGATAAGCTGGAGGGAAAAGACCTGCCCTATCAGGGAGTATACAGGCTCGGGGTCCGCGGGAAGCTGACTCTCTTAGACGACGCCTTCGACCGCCCCAACGGCCTCGCCTTCAGCCCAGACGAGGCTAGGCTGTACGTAAATGATACGGCGCGGCGCCACATCCGGGTCTTCGATGTGCGGGGAGACGGGTCCATACGCAACGGCAGGGTCTTCGCGGAGCTCAAGGGCGCCAAGCGCGGGAACCCCGACGGCATGAAGGTCGACGTCCAAGGCAACGTCTTCTGCACCGGATCCGGTGGAGTCTGGGTCATCGACCCGTCTGGCGAGCCACTCGGCGTCGTCGAGACCCCCGAGGTCTCCTCGAACGTCGCGTGGGGCGACGCTGATTTCAAGACTCTATACATAACCGCGCAGACCAGCATCTACAGGGTAAGGACTGCGACAGGTGGTGTCCCATCACCTAATCTCACGCGCTAGCCTGTTTAGAAATTAAATACAACCTACACCACCTCTCCACTGAGTAAAGGCTGAATGTTAGGCACGTGCTTGACTCACTCAACCTAGGCCAGATACGCTCAGATCTAGCGGACCACTACCCCAAAGAAGGACCGCGCGCGCAGTTATAAGCCCACGACACAATTACATAACGACAAAAAATGATACAAGATTTCTATAAGAAGCTTGGTATAAGAAGAGTCGTAAACGCCGCCTCATGCCTAACAAGGCTAGGCGGATCAATAGCAGACCCCCAAGTATACAAAGCCATGGAAAAAGCCTCCAAGTCCTTTGTACAGATCCCCGAACTTCAGCAGTGGGCTGGCAAAGCAATAGCGGACGCCACAGGTGCCGAAGCAGGCCTACCTACAGCGGGCGCAAGCAACGCCATAACCCTCGCCGCAGCCGCCTGCATCATGAAAGGCACCAACTTGGAGAAACACGACCCCCTACAGCTCGAGACCTGGGGTCCACTCATAAAGAAGCTCCCAATGCACACACAGGGACTCAAAACCCAATTCATCGTCCAGAAGACCAATCGCAACACATATGACCACGCCGTCGAGTGTGCAGGAGGTACGTTCACCGAAACAGAACCAAACGAAGAAGCCCTTCAGAAAGCCTACAGCAAGGACAGAACAGCCGCCTACTACTACACAGTCAGATCGGCTTCAGGCTCCCTCCCCCTCGAAGTCGTCATCAAAGTCGCCCACAGCAAAGCATGCCCCGTAATAGTTGACGCCGCCGCCGAGTTGCCTCCCAAAAAGAACCTGAAAAGATACACCTCAGCGGGAGCCGACCTCGTCATATTCAGCGGCGGAAAATACATCTCCGGACCAAACAACTCAGGAATCCTAGCCGGCCGAAGAGATCTCATCAAGCTCGCCCATCTCCAAGCCTACCCCTTTCACGGCGTAAGCAGAGCCTCCAAGATGAGCAGAGAAACCATCGTCGGCTTTGTGACCGCCCTTAAACTCTACCTAGACAAGGACGAGGAGAAGACGTATCAGGGGTGGCTTACTAAGGCACAATGGATCATAAAAGAGCTAACAGGAATACCGGGTATACACCCCGGCCTCGATTACCAGTCTACCGTCGAGGAAGACGAGCCAATGGTCCCCCTCAGCATCATTAAACTAGATGAACAGGTTACAAGGATAACTGGAGCGCAGCTCATGGAGAAACTGAGGGAAGGAGACCCCAGCATCGAGACTCTGTACGAGCCCGCCTTCCTACTGAAAGACCCTAAGGGCAAGCTAGTGATCAATCCCGAGTTCCTGCTCGAGGATGAAAAAGAGATGGTGGTAAAAGAGATTAAAGCCATCCTTAAGGAGGCCAGGAAATAGACCCCTTTATCTTCATTAACCTATGCGTCTTCCCACTCTCCTGCAGCCATGTAGCTCAATTTTTAGAACAATTGTTCGCGCGCGCGACGACCTGCTCATGGAGGAGATGACACGTTACGCAGAGTTCCTATAGTCGACGCGCACGCACTCATCATGAAGTCAGCCAAATACCTATGTGCCATGATGGAAGATATATTGTGAAGAAAGATGAAGGAGGTAAAACTTTCCGGAGCAGAGGCAATAGCCCAGACTATGAAGGAATCAGGGGTAGAGTACTTCTTCTATGTCATGGGCGGAATGATGATCTACACCCAGATAGAAAATGCGGGTGTAAAAACGGTTCTATGTAGAAACGAAAAGTCGGCGACCAACATGGCTGATGGCTATGCAAGGGTGACCAAGAAGCCGACAGTTTGCTATAGTCAACATGGTGCCGCCGCCGCCATCCTCGCATCAATGCTATATGAACCAATGTATGCGCACAGCCCTGTCATAGCCTTGACGGGTTCCTACCCGACGCTGAAAAAGGATGCTTGGTCGTATCAGGAATGCTATGAGATGAAGTACTTTGAGCAAACATGCAAGTTCAATGCAGATGTTACGGATGTCAGTAGACTTGGAGAGTATATGCGCACGGCAATACAGGTTGCTGTGAGCGGATGTCCGGGTCCGACCCATATTAGCATGCACACAGATATGGCTGACACAATTGTGCAGATGCCTGAGATCTATGGAAACGAGATGTTTTCAAAGATTCCTCCTTTCAGACCAAGGGCGGAGACAGAAAGAGTCGTAGATGCGGTAAAACTTTTGGTCAAGGCTCGGAATCCGGTAATTATATGTGGCAGTGGTGTACACCTCTCAGGAGCCTACGATGAAGTAAGGGCTCTGGCAGAGCTGTTAATGATTCCTGTTGTGACTAACCCGAACGGTAAAGGATGTTTCCCTGAAGAGCATCCGCTTTACATGGGCGTGATGGGCACATATGGGAGATCTATAACAAACGATATTGTCCGCGAGGCTGATCTCATATTCCTGCTCGGAACCCGGGCTGGTCGTATGCAGATGGAGGAATTCACATCTCCTCCTCCTGGAACCTTGAAGATAATACATTTGGATATCGAACCAGTCGCCATAGGTAGGAACTATAAACCCGATGTTGCCCTCGTCGGAGACGCTAAAGCGACCCTGCAAGAGTTGTTGGCAGCTCTGAAGACCCTCATCGTTAAGCCAAGAGCGAAGGGAGAACAGCTAGAGGAATTATTCAAGAGAGTCAAGGAATATGAGAGTTCGGTAACACAGTTAAATTCCGATGCGGTCCCAATCAAACCTCAACGACTCATTAAAGAAATATCGAAGTTCCTTCGCCCTGGAGACATAGTGGTGAGTGACACTGGAAATATGCTCAGTTGGACCATTCGTTTCCTAAAATTGAAGGAGACGGGAAACGTTTTCCTCCCAGCAGGGGGAACATTGGGGTCAAGCTTCGCCTTAGCTATAGGCGCCTCCTTCGCGGTCAAGAAAGATCAGAGAGTCATCCATATGACCGGAGACGGCGGCATGGGTTACAATTTGATGGATTTGGAGACGGCAAGAAGATACAATGATCAACGTGCACCAATGGTTACCGTCGTCAACAACAACTCGGTCTTGGGAAGCGAGGCATTCCCCTTCACTGAGCTCAACTACGCGAAGATCGCCGAAGGGTTTGGTTGCTACGGCATCAGAGTTGAGAGACCTGGGGAGATAGGAGAGGCCCTCAAGATGGCTCTAAACTCTGGTAAACCTGCCATCGTAGACGTCGTCACAGACAAAACAGAGCGTGCTCCCGCACGCGTACGTTACCTGTGACGGTTTAACTACCCACCTCTAAAACGCACGCGAGGAGTTAGACTTAGCCCCTCAGGAGATGGGGTGCCCTTTCATTAATTATCGGTTTCAGCTCCTCAACACTTTGCCTCATGGCTTCTAGAGCTTTATCTTCATCCTCCTTTGTTGCAACGGCGGAAATGTTGGAATGGCCCAATAGGAATACACCCTTATTCATGAGGCTAAGGGAGAGATAGCGACCTAGAATTCTGTCTTCCGTAGCTGCCGCCCTGTAGTTAATAATCTTCTCCTTCGTCCATGCGAGGTTGAAAAATGAGCCAACTCCTCCGACTTGGGCTATTACCCCGGCCTCATCTAAGATCGTCCCAAGACCGTCTCGCATTAGCTGTCCTGCCTCATTCATTTTCTCATAGACATTAGGCTGCAGTTGCTTCATGGTGGCGAGGCCGGCAGCCATTGTCACGGGGTGGGCATTAAAGGTACCCGAAAAGCTTAGCTTGGAGGCTTTAACGATTGGAAACGTGGCCTCGGGTATTATGAGAGGCTTCATCACCTCATCGGTCGAAGCGTATGCGCCAACCGGGAAGCCTCCCCCTATAATTTTACCCAAAGTAGTAATATCCGGGGTGACACCATAGAGCTTCTGGGCTCCGCCTGGGCTAACTCTGAAGGAGATGACCTCATCGAAGATGAGGAGTATGCCGAGGCTTTCGGTAACCTCTCGAAGGGTCTTTAGGTATGTCGGGTCAGGAGGATTGTCTCTCCAGCATGGCTCGAGGATTACTGCGGCGAGCTCGTCCTTGTACTTTCGAAGTATACTTTCAGTGGAATGGGGGTCGTTGAAGGGTATGACAATGGTGTTATCCAGTACGCCGTTTGGAAGTCCCTCGTTCTGTCTTACGCTGTTAGGGGCTTCCTTGGATCCAGCTTTATCCAGAGGCGGCGAAACGCTAATGTCCACGGTGTCCCAAGACCCATGGTACGAGCCCTCGCACTTGGCGATCTTGTCTTTACCCGAATAGCTGCGGGCTAGTCTAACGGCTTGCAGGTTCGCCTCTGTCCCAGATGGCGTGAAACGAATTTTGTTCGCTTGGTTAAGCCTCTGAAGGAGCTCTTCTGCTAGCTTGGCCTCGGCCTCTGTTGGCGACCCGAGCACTGTGCTTCTAGTGAGCTGATCCTGTATCGCTGCAATCACGGCTGCGTGGTTATGGCCAAGGATCAGTGTAGTGTTGTTGTAGTTGAAGTCGATGCGCTCGTTTCCATCTATATCCCAGACACGGGTTCCACTCCCCGATTTCAGGTACACTGGGAAGGGTGGATAGTATACAGAGTTCCTACTGCATCCGCTTGGAAGGCTTTCACAGGCTCTCTTATACGCCCATCTAGAGTTAGGGTTCTGCTTGACATATTCACTTACCATGGACATTTAGAATCACTTTGTAAACTACCGCACGAGCATAAAACTATTTTAGGTATACAAACTTTCTAACCTTTGATGAAGGCGCTTGTGAAGATCAGTCCAGGTTATGGGGACCTCGAGATAAGAGATGTCAAAGACCCTGAACTAACCGAAGATCAGGTTCTAATCGAGGTGAAGTCAGCAGGCATCTGCGGATCAGACGTCTCATACTACAAGGGATCATTGAGGATCAATACACCCGTGATTCTAGGTCACGAGTTATCCGGTAAAATAGTCAAGATAGGGGAGAATGTAGAGGGTTGGGGCATCGGTGAGAAGGTAACCTCTGAGACAAGCGCACACGTCTGTGGTCGATGCCATTACTGTAGAACCGGCGACTACCATCTATGTGTAGAGAGAAAGGGGCTTGGCTCAGGCGTCAACGGCGCATTCGCGAGATACGTCGCTGTTCCCACGAGGCTTCTCCACAAAATCCCGGACAGACTCTCCTTTGATGAAGCCGCCATGGTACAGCCCTGCGCAGACATTGTCAACGCCGTTACGAGGAACGCGGATGTCTACCCAGGGGATACGGTGGTAGTTCTAGGCCCCGGACCCATGGGGCTCTTGACGACGCAGGTTGCGAAGGCCTCTGGAGCGGGAAAAGTGATACAGACGGGTCATAGAGGCATCAGACTGGATATCGCTAAAGAAGTTGGTGCAGACGAGACAATTGCGATCGGTGAAGAAGATCCTGTAGAGAAGGTCTTGGCGATGACAGATGGTTTAGGAGCCGATGTAGTCTTCGAGGTTTCGGGATCCGCGTCAGCTGCCGTCCAGGCATTCGACTTGGTAAGAAAGGGGGGACAGATAACCTTCATCGCTAGTCCGAACCAGCCAGTTGAGTTGGATCTAAGAAAGATATTGGGTAAATCACTGGTGGTCAGGGGCTCCATTATGAGCAAATGGGTGGATTACGAGAGAGCCATTAAATTGATATCTAGAGGGAAAATCCGAGTAAAGCCCATTATAACACATAGGTTTCCTATCACAGAATGGAAAAAGGCCTTCGACGCCATAATAAATGAAAAAACTGCGGGGAAGGTCATACTCACTCCAGTATAGGGGAGTTTGCGCGCGCCGTGAAGTTGTTTTAGATGTGTTCAATGCTCATCCAGAGAAATTAACCCTGTAAATAAGAAATTGGCTCTCCTGCTTTCCTTGATTTTGATTTTCCCTCTCTCCGATATTTTAGCTACCACATAATCACTACTACAATAGATTACAATCATATTATTGATAAATGACTTGAATAATATCTATATCATAAGATGAATAAATCGCGCGCCGGCTTGTCCCTAAATTCATGATAAACTTATCATAACAGTAAGGGCCTCGTCACCCATGGCGGCAACCAAAGGAGGTCAATCCGTTAGGACAAGACGAACACGAGACCCTTGAAACACTCTTCAAAAACACCGACGCGCGCGCTCGAGCTAGGACTGGAGATCTTCTCCCTGGTAAAGCAGTTCGTGATCGATGAGGATGGCCCTGATCTTGTCGGCGGCCTCATGGACCTGCTCCTCCTTCTTGGCCCCGGTGATCACGAGCTTCCCCGAGGCGAATACCAGCAGGACCACCTTGGGCTCTGTCATCCTGTAGATAAGGCCGGGGAACTGCTCAGGCTCATACATAACGTGCTCCAAGACGTCGGACATCATCTCCAGGTCGATCTTGCCGTGGAGATTCGCGGAGGCGACCATGTTCTGGATCACTATCTTCGGGTTGCCGAGGATGATGATCCCGTTCGCCTTCAGCTCCCTGACCACCTTCTTCACCGCGCTCCTCGCCTGCTTCTCCGACTTCGCCCCCGTGCAGACCATCTTCCCCGTCGTGAATATGAGGGTCGCAGTCTTCGGCCGCTTAAGCCTGAAGACGAGTCCGGGGAATTGCTTCGGCCTGTACTCCACGTTCCTGAAGACCTTCATGATGTCGAGGAGGTTTATCTTCTGGTCGAGGGTCACCGAGGCGACGACGTTCTGTATCTTCACATCGTAGGGGTTTGTTTCGCTCATTTCTCAGCCCTCCTCTAAGGCTCCCTTGAGACGCTCTCGTAGCTCCTTGTAACGCCGGATTTTTCCTATGCCCGCCGTAAAAAGCAGACATAGAACCCCGAATGATAACGAAGCCGTGTTGTGAGCTAAGACCCTCGAATTCAACTTCACTTCAAATCTCCGCCTTGTAACTGTCCGGCATCTCCCTGCCCCTCGGGCTCAGGACGAGACCCGAAGTCTCGTAGAGCCCTTTCCCATATTCGACGACTCCCGGGGCTATAAGTCTCTTCTTGACGGGCTTCGGAATAGGGGGGTGATGTTCGAACCCCGATCTATCGTCTCAAGCTCTTCGTGGTAGAGCCAAAACAGGTTTTCGTCGCTGATCTCTTCTAAACTTCCCATCCGTTCGTCTCTCCGCCTCCGGGTTAGGTGTAAATCTCTTTGTGGGGAGGTAAAAAAGGTGCGCCCAGGCCCTTTTTAGCGCTTTTTCGTTATTGTCTGAGGCTGGGCGCATCATTTTTTGTCAGGGTTTTGGCTACGGCAACCCTTGCTGCAACAATCGCCTTAACCCTGATCTTGCTATGCTTCTTTTTCCGGATATTCTGTTTAAACATTTTTCTTATTTTCTTATCGAGCTCCCTTTCTTCATTCTGGTTCTAGTATCTTTTAAGATGAAAGCGTAAATGTCACATATTGTTCTTACGGTCTACGGTATAAACCCACTTAAAATGCCTAGGGCGACCAAGTTGACCGAGAGGGCGTGAAATTCTACTATAGTTTTTTTGTGTTGCTTCACCACACAGGCACACTCGATGCGCGCGCGCCTAGACGGTGGTGAGCCCAGATATGGATTTAACCAGACTTCCCTCGTATGCCTCTCTCGTCAGAGCCTTCATTCTCCGTCAGCCTCGCCGACGCATTCAAGGCTGTCATCTACTTCTTCCCCTTTTTCCCCTTTCTCTTCCCCTTCTTCGCTCGACTTTTATCGCCTTTCCGTGACATCCCCTTATGCTTCGCCATTATTTCTTCCTCCCAAGTTTGAACCCTAGAAACTTAACCACTAGAGGATCAACCCGAATCTTATCTTCATCACTCTCCTATACTACTCAGGACATTTATAAGAGAACCTCTTCACCTCACGGCATGCGCGCGCGATGAGATGAAGGGCCTAGATGATCGGAGGAGAGCGTCGAGCAAGCGGGTAGACGGTAAGAGTACTAAGGTGTAGATTTTTCTGGGAACGCGTAAAAGTAACTTACCTCTAGAAGTCGGTAACGACCGGCACACCGACCACCTTACCAATCGTCTACTTTAGGGCGTCCGAGGATCGATATTACTTATATTACACGCATTGTATTACATTTATGTATGGTTGAGGTCGTCTCGGCGAGGATCGGTGAGGGGACCCGCCTCAGGATGAGGCGCCACCCCCGCGTGAACTGGAGCCAGGTCATCAGGGAGGCGATAGAGGACAAGCTCGACGAGGAGGACGCGCGCCGCCGCCCCGACAGGGCGCAGCTCCTGGGTGCGAAGAGGCTCGTCGACTCCGTGCGTGCCCCCTCCCCCGGGTGGGACAGCACCGAGGAGATAAGGAAGTGGCGGGAACGAAGGCGGTAGTCGTCGACGCCTCCGTCGCCGTCAAGTGGTTCGTGGAGGAACCTGGCTCCGACTCGGCTAACCGGCTCCTTGACGACTACGTCGAGGAGCGGATCGATGTACACTCCACGCAGCAGCTCCCCTTCGAGGTCCTGAACGCCCTCCGGTACAACCCAGAGTTCGGTTTGGAGAAGCTACAGACCGCCGCGAAGGCGCTCGATGCACTGGGCCTAGCCCTCCACCCCCTCCAGGGAGATTATGCGGAGAGGACGCTCGTGAATGCGGTGAACCACGGCGTGACCGTATATGACTCGGGCTACGTCTCACTCGGCGAGGAACTCGGGCTCACCGTCTACACCGCCGACGAGAAGCTCATAAAAAAGGTCGGCTCAAAAACCCTGTTTCACATTTCGAGGTATGGTATCGCCGCGTCTACCAATTCTTAACTGGGTAGGTGTAGTTTTCACCCCTCTTCACCCTCGTAACCTTCCCCCGTTTGTCGAACTCGAAGACCATGTTCTCGCCGTAGGAGCCGCCGCCCTCCTCGGGGTACATCTTGAATGTGTGTTCCCCGTTGGGGGCGAGCTTGATCATAGTGGGGGCGGGGTCGAGCTGGGAGGGGTCGACGGCGTAGAGACCTTCGTTCAGGGTGAGCATCTGCATGTCGCTCCACGTGTCCCTGAATCTGCCGTTGTAGACCCTGAAGGGGTCGCTGGGTCTTGATGCGTCGGCTTCCCCGTGGGTCAGGGGGTGGGTTAGCCACTGGAGCGCCTTCTCGGCGTAGTTCAGCGGCTGCCCGTCGTCCGAGTTCGTGAGAACGACCACCGCCGTCTTGTCCTCGGGGCTGATCCTGATGTGCGTCCTGAAGCCCTGGACGGCGCCGCCGTGGCCTACGTAGGTCCTGTCACCGACGCGCCTTAGATTGAAGCCTATGCCGAATCCCTCCTTCCAGTCGGGCTGCAGCCAGTGGGGGCGGTGCATCTCGCGCAGGGTGCTCCCCCGGAGTATCTGCTTCCCGCCCTCGGGGCCGTCCCTGAACTGCAGCATGGCGAACTTGGCGAGGTCCTCGGCGGTCGTCGTCATGTTGGCGGCTGGGGTTATCCCCTTGCAGTCCGTGTAGGGGGCGACTCCCCTCGAACCATCGGGCAGCCTCCTGCCATAGCCCCTCGCCAACTTGGGGTCGCCGGGCTCCGGGGGCGAGACGAGGGTGTCCCTCATCCCCAGCGGCTTGAGAATATTCCCCTCGACGTACTCCGCGTACGGCGTGCCCGACACCTCCTGCACGATCTCCCCCGCGAGGGTCAGGGCGAGGTTCGAGTACTTCCACAGGGTCTCCGTGGGGACGGCGGCCTCCTGCGTCGAGATGAGTCTCATGATGGTCTCCCGCGTCGGGAAGTTCGAGTCGGTCCAGTAGGGGGTCGGCGCCTCCCGTGGGAGGCCTGAGGTGTGGGTGAGCAGGTGCCATACCCTTATCGGTGGAGCCTCCGGGTAGCCACGCTTCAACTTGAACCAGGGGAGGTGGGACGCCACCTCGTCGTCGAGGCTAAGCTTTCCCTTGTCCCTGAGCTGCATGATGGATGTGGCGGTGAATAGCTTCGTTATCGAGGCTATCCTGTACCTCGTCTTCGGGGTCGCCTCGACCGATTTCTCGATGTTGGCGTAGCCAAAGCCACTCAACCAGACCACCTTCTGGTCCCTCACGACGGCGATGGATAGGCCGGGTTGGCCCCTGTACGCCATCTGGGCTTCGATCCAAGCGGACAGCATGTCTATGCCGGAGGGGAGGTCGAGGCAGTTGAGAATCTCGGAAACCATGGATCATTCTACGCTGATTCACTATAAATTAGATGAGTGTTATCAGCCGCCCGTACCCGATGTTTAGCTGCGTCACTCCGCTGTAGGAGTTGGTGTACCCGTTTTCCACCCTGAGCCGCGCCCCGACCTTCACGACCTCGAACTGCTTGTCCCACAGCACCATCACTATCCTGCCGGTGCCGTCCTCAAGCGCCGCGTTGGCCACCGTGAGGGCCTCCCCCGTCTTCTTCGACCTCACCATGCGGGGATACGACTTCTCTGCCACCTTCCCCTCCACGGTGACGTTGCTCAGGCCGTCCTTGAGGGATGATAGGGGCATGATCGCCTCGGCGTCGCCCGTCCGCTTCTCGTACCACCTCGCCCTGATCTTGGGGTCGCTGTGCTCCCAGCCAACCTGCTTGAAGCTGAGTTCCTCGAAGAAGGGCTGTGTCCGGGTGTTCCACTCGGGGGCGCCGAGGGTCCAGAGGGCGACGTCCGGGTACCTCTCCACTATGAGCTTCATCGCCTCCGAGCCTATCCCCTCCCGGTGGTGGTCCGGGTCGACGAATATTCTCTCAACGACCCCGTGTACCCCACTGACCTTTACCATGACTCCGCCCACAGTATCCTCTCCTAGCAGGATGGCGTTGCAGCCGAGGAACCTGAGGGAGCGCGTGTAGAACGCGGCGGAGTCGTAGCCCTGCGGCCCGCCTGGCCCCGGCGCCCCGAAGTCGATGTCGGAGTCATACGCTCTCTTCCCAATCGCCGCTAGGCGCTCCGAGTCCACCTCGGACGCCTCAACGAGGCTCACAGTCTTATCAGGTTCCAAAACAATCACACCATGCCGGGAAAACGCTTACAAGCATATCTAAGCGGTTGACCGGCTTTTAAACGTGAGAAAGGGGGTTATGACCAGATCACGCGCGATCCATGCTCACAATTCTCATCAGATACGCAGCTGAAACTCTCGTAGTTGTTATGCCTACCAGCAAGGTGACAAAC
>Ga0315291_10005906_pt1 | contig 15282 bp, 11 predicted proteins | sample YL17G12_20_MG_FD_203070 | JGI IMG/M metagenome (GOLD analysis project Ga0315291, IMG submission 203070) | Sediment microbial communities from Yellowstone Lake, YNP, Wyoming, USA - YL17G12_20 | ecosystem: Environmental > Aquatic > Freshwater > Lake > Sediment | place: USA: Wyoming | collected...
CAAACCAACGATGATGTGGTGATCCTGGAAGACACCACCGTGCGCTACCGGGTGCCACGTGAGCGGTTTCGTACCTTCAAGGAATTTGTCATCCGCCGTATGAAAGGTCAGGTCCAGTATGTTGAATTATTGGCACTTAATCAGGTTAGCCTGCAGGTGAAAAAGGGAGAAGTATTTGGCTTGATCGGCGCGAATGGAGCCGGTAAGACCACCCTGCTGCGCCTTGTAGCCCGAGTGATGCGCCCTACCCAGGGTCGGGTCATTGTTCGTGGGAGGGTGGCGCCGCTACTGGCAATGGGAGCAGGCTTTCATCCAGAACTGACTGGACGAGAAAACGTCTACCTGAATGGCGCACTCCTGGGATATACACGCCAACAGATTGATGAGCTCTTTGAGCAGATCGTGGATTTTGCTGAGCTGCGCGATTTCATGAATGCTCCTTTGAGGACCTATTCCTCCGGCATGTTGGCGCGCTTGGGTTTTGCAGTGGCCACAGCGCAGATGCCGGATATATTGATTGTGGATGAAGTATTATCAGTGGGTGATATTGCCTTTCAGGAAAAGAGTGCGGCGCGCATACGACAATTCTGCGAGCAGGGTGCCACCATTTTATTGGTCTCACACGATATGGGCAGCATCCTAAAGATGTGCGGTCGGGCTGCCTGGCTGAACCACGGGGAAATCGTTCAGGTTGGGCAGGCGGATCAAGTGATAAGGCAGTTTGAGATTTTTATGGAAGTCGAGGCCATTTAAGCACTGATTTCTTTCAAGTCACTGATTTACCAGACGTATAAATTTACAAAATTTGGTACTAACGCCTTTTCTTAATAAAGGCAAGAGTTGGTTAGGCGAAATATTACATGAATTCAAACACAATCAATGGTACGGATATGGTATGAATATCATCACCTTATTCGAAGCAGCTGAGTTCCGTCCAATGCGTTTGGAATCATCGGACCCCTGGATCGGCCACATTCCATTTGCTGCCTGGTTGATTCAATCCATTAAAACTTCGATTTTCGTAGAATTGGGGACGTATTCCGGGAATTCCTATCTGGCTTTCTGCCAAGCAGTGAAGGAAGGGAAGTTATCTACGCGGTGTTACGCTGTAGACACCTGGAAGGGGGATATTCAGGGAGGTTTTTATAGTGAAGAAATATTTCTTGATCTAAGTGGATATCATGAAAACCATTATTCCAGCTTTTCCCGTTTGTTGCGAATGACTTTCGATGAGGCAGTACCGTATTTTGCAGATGATTCGATCGAACTATTACATATTGACGGTCTGCACACCTATGAGGCAGTGAAACATGATTTTATGGCCTGGTTACCCAAATTAGCTCCGCACGCGGTTGTGATATTTCATGATACAAACGTACGCGAGAACGGATTTGGTGTCTGGCGCCTCTGGCAAGAACTCTGCCAGCAGTATCCATTAACCTTTGAGTTTGTTCACTCGCATGGTTTGGGTGTTCTGCAGCTTTCTAAGGGGCAGGGAGATTTCGAATTAGAATGGCTGCAACCTGATTTTGAACACCGCCAGTTGATAAAAGAGTACTTTGCATCTCTTGGTCAGCTGACAATTGAACAGTACCGTAAGCAGGAGGTTGAAAAATCTCTTTATGATTTAAGACAGGTGTCTGATAAGGTTCAAAGAGAGTTACAAGTCAGTCAGACACAGTTGGTAGAGCGGAAACAAACAATTCATTCTTTAAGTGCACAGGTTAGTGAGAAGGAGAATGCAGCACATGCATTGCAGGTGCAACTGGCAGAATGGGAGCAGAAAGCAGCTAATTTACAGGCGCAGCTAGTAGAACGAGAACAGCAGGCAGTGATTCTGCAAACACAGCTGTCGGAACGCGAGAAGGAAGATGTAGAGTTACGGGAAAAATTGGTAGGGGAAGAGCTTAAAGCACATACATTACAGACAAAGCTAATAAAGCAGAAGAAAGGATTCCAAGCTGCGAAAGATAGAGTTGCAGAACGCGAGCAACAGGTAAAAAGTTTAACAGCCCAGCTAGCTGAACAGGAACAACAAATTTCTGCAATAAGTTCACAAAAATCAAGCTTACAACAAGAACTGACCGGGTTGAAAGATCACCTCAACCAGCGAGAACAAATATTACAGGATTTAAATAACAAACTCCTGGAAATTTACAGCAGTACTGCCTGGAAAATTATCCAATGGATGTGGAGAACTCGTTTGTGGCTGGCGCCTAAAAATAGCCAGAGAGAAAGATTTGGACGCTCGTTATTCAACATCTTTAAGAAAAAAACCACCGTAACCGATCTTTCCACTGAAACAGTTCCATTAAATATTGAGCTTTATCGCAAGAAACCAATAAATGAACAACAATGGGTGGTAATGGCAACCCAACATACCCTTTTTGTTGCCTATTTAGTAGTTGAACGATTACTAGCACATGGGTGCAGTGTAAAAATTACGACTGACGCACCAGCCGATTTTTCAAGCGATTATTATGTAGTGATTTGTCCGCAGATGTTTCAATCGCTTCCGCCTGGTGAGAAACGGATATCATTCCAGATGGAGCAGTCTGTAAGTTCGCGTTGGTTTACCACCGATTATCTTAAAACCCTGCAAGAATCGCTAGCTATTCTTGATTACAGCCTGAGCAATATCGAATTTTTAGACAGTCAAGGCATTGTTTATCCTCAAGTTTATTATTTACCTATCGGCGCTTCAATGACCTATGGCAAGCAGGTTTCTGAACCTGAAAAGAAGTACGATGTTATATTTTATGGGGATGAAAAAAGCTCACCGAGGCGGCTGAAAATGCTTGAAGCTTTACAGAAGGATTTTAACCTCAAAGTAGTCAGTGAAGTGTTCGGACCAAATCTGATAAATCTGATTCAGCAAGCAAAATTTGTTATTAATCTCCACTACTATGAAAACGCCTTACTCGAGATGCCTAGGATTCAAGAATGTCTCTCGTTGGGCGTGCCGGTGATATCAGAAGCCGCACAAGATCAGGATGATTATCCCGAACTGGCTGGCGGTGTTCGGTTTTTTCAACAAGATTCGATCTCAAGTATGCTCGAAACTGTTAGAGCCGCACTTGAAGAGGAAGTTTCAAGTGAACATGCATTTGCGTCTGCCCAGAAATCAGCCAGAAGGTTCGAGTTTATGTTTGATCGATTTCTCATAGGTATGGGTTTCTTGCCAGACTCTCATATCCATAGGATTTCATTACCCACTTTAACTTCACAGGTCGTCCTATCTTTACCTGAGACGATTGCACGTCGCCGAGTTTGTCAATCAATGTGTCCACAAAATTTTTCTTTTTTTGATGGTATTCGAAAATCACCAGGTTGGATCGGATGTGGATTGAGCTACTCAGCTTTAGCATATAAGACTTTGGAATATCATATAAATCGATTAACAGTCATGGAAGATGATGTACTATTACCAGAAGGTTTCCAACAAAAAATGAGCATAGTTAATGAATATTTAGATAATCGAGAAGGGGATTGGGACATTTTTGCTGGAACCGTAGCTTCTCTTCATCCTGAAACAAAAATCTTAAATGTTGAAATGTTTAAGGGTATTTATTTCATCACGATAGATAAAATGACAAGTACGGTTTGTAACATCTATAGTGCGAAAGCGCTTCGTATCCTATCGTTGTGGAATCCAGATAACTTGGACGTTCATAGTAATACGATTGATAGGTATCTTGAAAACCAAAATGATATTAGAGTTGTTGTATGTTTACCTTTTCTTGTTGGGCATCGCGAGGAACTGAATTCGACAATTTGGGGTTTTCAGAATATCCAATATCATGACATGGTCACTGCAAGTCAGCAAGAATTACAAGCTAAGGTTTGGGCATTTGAAGCAAATAACCTGATTAAGGTATAAGGGGCTCGTTAGGATAAACTTGGATTAGCGAAAAACAAGCAAACCCAAGGAGCTTCTAATAGATAGTCTACTCGAATCACCTTGCTGTGTCGACGATTTCTGCTTTCTGTTTGTTCCGGTCTGGCAGAAGATAAAGTTATCGGTTAGTCATTACCACTGTCAATGAAAACGAAATTTTAGCATGAGCGAGATCATGCTTCCGTTTTTAAACAAATGTATAGATAGCGTACCCATTGAGTGATTAATATTATGTTCAAGATACAAATATATCACTAACCAATGGTATCAATTTTGCCACTGGAAATACGTAATGAAAATTGCGAAGAAGGAATTATTGTTTTTTTGTGTCAATTTCGGTTTGAGTGTTTTAATTGCTTTATTGTGGTTTTCACCGTTAAATTTTCATGTATTTATGGGTGATGATCTATATTGGATAAAAGCCTACCATTCAGATGGGCTTCCATCAAGTTTCTTGTTTAATGTTTTTACACTATATAATAATATTGGAAAATTCAGGCCAATTACAAATACGCTCTTATTATTGTCGACAAATATATGTCAAACCAACTATGATTGTTTTATTGGCATCAATTTAACATTCCTTGTATTAAATGTTTTTTTAATTTCATTTACTGCTTATAAAATAACTGCAAAATGGTGGCCGACTATTTTTATTGCATCTTTGGTATTTATTTTATCCCGATTTTCGTATTACTTTATATTGCAAGTATGGGGTTTAATGGAAAATTTCGCATTGATTCTTGTGCTTCTAATTGTACTCTGTCTCATACAATTAACCAAGAAACCCCATATAAAGTGGATAGTTTTTTTAATTGTTTTATATTTATTGATCATCTGTACCCATGAGAGGTTCATTGTTTTAATAGTTCCACTTTTGTATATTTTGTTAATTACGAAAAAATATTTAAAATTGACAGAATTTATTTTTTCCTTTTTAATCCTCTTTTCGTTGCCGATTGTTTATATTCTTGCAAGGCAGAACTTGTTGATTTCCTCCTTTTTTACAGGTACGTCAGGCACCAACGTAATTGATACTTTCCAAGTATCACAATTCATTTCTTTTATGAACCAGGCTATTCTAAATTTGATCGGATTTAATGTCGGACCAGATTACATCAGCGGGAAAAACTTCCTTAGTGCAGGTATAGGGGGAATACTGGTTGGTCTCTTTTTGTCAGGGACTCTGACCATCCTAGCTTGGACTTACGCTAGAGGATTCAAAAAAAAGCAAAATCGCGAATTTGAATTAGTTATTGGTTTGATCATGATAATTGGGGTTTTAATAATCGCGAGTTCGATCACGATTCGCCAAGATTATCGTTGGTTATATGCACCTTTTGCGGTCTTCATTGTTTTAGTATGCCTCTTGCTTAGCAAAGTCTCAAATACTGCATTTAAATATCTGATGGCGATAATCATCGTGATTTCGTTTGTAAGCGTAGATATCTTTTATAGACAATTCGTATCCAATATTTATTTTATTGAAGGTTTGCGGACGGTTAACTCTGTAAAAAAGGAAATAATCGACAAATACAGTAAATCAGAGTTGTCTCAGAGAGACATATATTTGATTACTGGCGGAACCACGGATGTTCAAAAATGGTACTTAGCAAATGACTATTTTTTCAAACTCTATGCCAATGGGCTTAAAGTGAATGTGAATTACTTTGATAATCTGGATGCAATCCCAATAAATAATTCTTATAGTGAATTACCTCTAGTCTTCCAAATAAAAAACGATCTGGTTACGAAAATTCCCGATGAAACTATTGATGAGCTCAAATTAAAGACCATTTCAGATTCTAATTGGATCATTGAATATGACTTTATAAATAATTTTTCTTCGGGGGTATTGAATGATTATAGTTATGTGGGCACTCCGACAGGTCGTGGTGTATTCTTGATGGATTGGCAAGAAAGCAGTGGTCCAATACGGAGAATGATTACCATTTTAGGTCCATTTAATATTCGTTACTCTTCAATTCCTTGTAAAAAGGGATCAATGTTGATATTTCGCGCAGGTATGCCTTATACCATTGGTGATGGAGCTGATTTGTATATCGACATAGTAACCAACGATGTAAAAAAGAGAATAACCGAGACTCATTTCAAATCCGCAATAATGGACAATGTTGTAAAAACTACCGAATATCGTATACCGGTCACAGAATGTTCAGGAGGAATGATTGACCTAATATTCGGAGTTGAATCTCTTTCTGGTGATTCTACAGCTGATTGGATTACATTAACAGATGTTCAGCTTGTGGAAATGAAATAATCGACAGCAGACACAATTATTTTGGCCGATGCACATAAACTGATATATGCTTACTGCTTGTTTTATGTGCTTTGATAAGCAATTATTACATTAGAGATTATTACATAGGTTACAATAGCATGGTTTATCATTTTATTAAATATAGTCTACAAACAGCATTAAAAACAAGTGACATAAAGAGAATTCATATCGTTGGCACGATCTCGCCTTTAAATGCTGATATATATTCAAGCTTTATCACCGAAACTGCACTTAATGATTTGGGAGAAAAAGCTTCTGATTATGAAATCACTGTTTCCGCTAACAAATATTATCCCGAACGGTTGGAAGAATCAGTTTATTTAGAAATCCAACAACGAATATCAGAAGAAGACAGACAAAAGCTGGACAAGATGTATGCTTTTGAGCCTATTTATCGACAATATTATGTAAACACAAGGCCATCTGAGGAAGAACAAGCTGAACTCCAACGAATATTTATGTTAGCCGATGTCATTCCCCAAGCCTTGTCTCCTGATACATTGATCATTGATATCACGTGGACAACAGATGCATATTACGTGCACTAATTAACGAAGAGAATATTGAGTGAGAGTAATGATATGAAAGTTGCAATCCTTGCTGGCGGGCTCGGCACGCGCTTATCAGAGGAAACTATAGTAAAACCAAAACCAATGGTCGAGATCGGTGGGAAACCGATGCTCTGGCATATCATGAATATATATGCCACGTATGGATTTAAAGAATTCGTTATCGCACTGGGCTACAAAGGTGAACTCATAAAGGATTATTTCTTGAACTATCGTTACCGCGCGCGTAGTCTTACCGTCAATCTTGATTCAGGCGAGGTTGGCATTCACGATGGTACAAGTGAAGATTGGGTCGTGCACCTGCTTGATACTGGTACAGATACTCAGACTGGAGGTCGTATCAAACGTGTGGCTGAGTTTATTGGCGACGAACCATTTATGCTAACCTACGGCGATGGTGTGAGCAACATCAATATTCCTGCTCTGTTGGCTTTTCACAAAGCCCAAGGCAAACGGGTCACTCTTACAGCAGTATGCCCACCAGCTCGGTTTGGACAGATGGTTATTCGTGGAGGGCAAGTGGAGCAATTTGAAGAAAAACCGGTTATAGGGGAAGGGTGGATAAATGGTGGTTTTTTTGTACTTCAACCCGAAGTGATTAATTACCTACCCGATGACCAGACAGTCTGGGAGCGCGAACCACTGGAACGTCTGGCTGCAGAAAAGCAGCTTGCTGCATACCAGCACAATGACTTCTGGCATTGTATGGACACCTTCCGCGATGTACACGTGCTTGATAAACTCTGGGTGGAAGGGAACGCCCCATGGAAAATTTGGAGTTAAATCGCTCATTTTGGCTCGATCGACCAACCTTCGTCACCGGTGGTAGCGGGCTGGTTGGAACCTGGCTGGTGCAGCGACTGGTTGCAGCAGGGGCGGACGTAGTCTGTTTATTGCGAGATTGGGTGCCACAAAGCGAACTGGTACGCTCGCATTTGTTAGAGCAAATCAAGGTTGTACGCGGTGATGTGCGTGACCGTGAATTGCTGGAACGAATACTTGGTGAATATGAAGTCACAACTGTCATCCACCTTGCAGCACAAACAATCGTCACAATCGCAAACCGTAATCCAGTATCCACATTTGAGACGAATATTGGTGGTACATGGTCATTGTTAGAAGCCTGCCGACGTAGCCCTAAGATTGAGCAAATTGTAATTGCTTCTTCCGATAAAGCTTATGGGGACCAGAAAAAATTACCTTATGACGAGGTAACTCCACTTCAAGGCCAGCATCCATATGACGTTTCTAAATCTTGTGCTGATCTAATTGCCCATACTTACGCAGTAACCTATGGATTGCCATTGACGATTACACGCTGTGGCAATTTTTATGGAGGTGGTGATCTCAATTGGAATCGAATTATCCCCGGTACCATACGGGCTATTCTCCGAGGACAACGCCCAATAATCCGATCTGACGGGCAGTATGTGCGCGATTATTTTTATGTTGAGGATGGAGCAGCAGCTTATATATTTCTGGCTGAAAAGCTTGCTGAAAATCCTGCCTTACAGGGAGAAGCGTTTAATTTTTCTAACGAACTACAAATCACGGTATTAGAGTTAGTGGAAAAAATCCTGAAGCTTATGGCGTCTAAATTCCAGCCCGAAATACGCAATGAAACAACTAACGAGATCCGGATACAGTACCTAGATGCTTCAAAAGCACATAGCATTTTAGGTTGGAAACCGTTATTTTCTCTTGACGAAGGACTAAGACGCGCGATCGACTGGTATAAGGAGTTTTTAATAGACCATGAGTAATTTGCGTGAACAAATCTTGGGTTTAGTAAGATCGTACTATCAAGAGAAATTTATTGAAAAAAATTATAATCCTGAAACCGACCGGATACATTACGCTGGGCGTGTTTTTAATGAAGATGAGCTGGTAAACTTGGTGGATTCTAGCTTAGACTTCTTTTTAACTGCCAGCCGCTACACCGAGGAATTTGAGGCTTCGTTCGCGGGGTTCTTGGGGGTATCCAGTGCACTCCTAGTAAATTCGGGTTCGTCAGCTAATTTGGTTGCGCTGACAGCGTTGACTTCACCCAAATTAGGTGAGCGTCGCTTAAAGCCGGGTGACGAAGTGCTTACTGTCGCGGCAGGTTTCCCTACTACGCTCGCCCCTATCATTCAAAACCACCTTGTACCTGTCTTTGTTGATGTGAGCCTCGGTGATTATACAGCCATACCTGAAAGAATGATCCAGGCGATAGGTCCCAAAACCCGTGCAATCATGATGGCGCATACGCTAGGGGTTCCTTTTGATTTGGACACTGTTTTGGATCTTGTCAAGCATCACAATCTTTGGCTGGTGGAAGATAACTGTGATGCGCTTGGCTCCACCTATCGTGATAGGCTTACAGGTGGTTTCGGACATATCGCCTCCCATTCTTTTTATCCAGCTCACCATATCACAATGGGGGAGGGGGGATGTGTTGTAACCAATGACGAGTTTTTAGAGAAAATTGCTCGTTCAATTCGCGATTGGGGGCGGGATTGCTATTGCGCGGGTGGAGAGAACAACACCTGCGGTAAGCGGTTTAGCCAACAATTCGGAAGCTTACCTTATGGCTATGATCATAAATATGTTTACAGTCACATTGGTTATAACCTCAAATTAACCGATATGCAGGCAGCAATTGGTGTTGCGCAATTAAAAAAACTACCATCGTTCATTGCGGCGCGTAAAAGCAATTTCCGATTCTTGTTGGAAATGCTGAAACCCTACGAGGATCGTATCATTTTGCCAAAAGCTGTACCTAACTCAGATCCTGCTTGGTTCTCATTCGTTATCACAGTCAGGCCAGATGCCGGTTTTTCCCGAAACGAGTTAACACGATTTCTGGAAGTAAACATGGTTGAGACACGAAACCTGTTCAGCGGTAATCTATTAAGACATCCAGCCTTTGAGAATATCGAGCGTCGGGTTGTTGGTGACCTTTACAATACTGATCTTATTATGAACAATACCTTTTTCATCGGTGTATACCCAGGGATCAAAGCTCCACATTTAGAATGGATCGCGTCAGTATTTCATCGATTTATGACCGGTGAAAGGGTCTGAACGTGACAGTAATCCGTAAAATATGTTGTGTAGTGCATAAAATCGTAAAACACGGCAACGGAGTGTATACCCTGGAATTATTCCCAGAGAAGAGCCTGCCAGTTTTTCGACCCGGACAGTTTTTACACCTGGCATTAGATGTTTATGACCCTAGTGGATTTTGGCCGGATTCACGCGCCTTTTCTATAGCTAGTTCTCCACAGGTTCGCGATAAGCTGCGGATCTCCTATGCGGTTAAAGGACAGTTCACGGGGCGCATGGAGCGTGAATTGACCGAGGGCAAAAAAGTGTGGATTAAGCTGCCATACGGAGAATTTGTAGTGGAAGGTGAAAGTCCAACCGCATTGATCGCAGGCGGAACAGGCATTACACCATTCTGTGGGTTTCTCGAAGATCTTCGCCCGAACCAAGCTAATGACATTTATCTCTTTTATGGGGCGCGATGCGCCGATCTCCTCATTTATCGAGAAATGGTGACGAAAGTCGCACAATCTGTTTCGCGTTTTTTCCCTTATTATTTTGTGGAAATTGCTCCTATCTCATCCACCACAAGCAACAATTTTCATCTTCGGATAGGACTTTTGGCTATCGAACAAATCTGGTCTCACTTGTCCAATCCATTACATACAATATATTATCTGTCTGGTCCGCCACTTATGTGTCAAACCTTTTCAACTGAACTCCGAGCGTGTCAGGTGCCGTTGGATCATATTCGGATCGATGCGTGGGAATGATGAAATCCGTAGAAAATCCACTCAGAATGGACCTCGATCACATTCTTAAACATACCCATGACTTATGGGAAAATTTACGCGGGGAACGGATTTTTATTACGGGAGGAACTGGATTTATTGGAAGTTGGCTTTTGGAAAGCTTAGTTTGGGCGGACCAGAAATATAATCTGGGAGTCGAGGCATTGATATTAACCCGCCATCCGGATGCGTTTAGGCAAAAGGTTCCTCATATCACATCTTACTCATCGATTAACCTTTATACAGGCGATATATGTAATTTTAATTTCCCTTCTGGAGAGTTCAAATACATAATTCATGCCGCAGCTGAACCAAGTTCCAGATTTATTCTCGAGCAGCAATTAACTACATTTGATACTATTATTGAAGGGACTCGTCGAACTCTTTTGTTTGCTCAACAGTGCGGTGCTCAGAAATTTCTACTGACCAGCTCAGGTGCTGTATACGGTCAGCAGCCTTCCGAAATGCCACTACTATCCGAAGAATTTCCGGGGGCACCCAATTGTACAGATCCACGGTCTGCCTATGGTGAGGGTAAACGAGCAGCTGAAACTTTGTGTATGCTTTTCTCTCGCCGGGCAGGGTTCGAAGTAAAAATTGCCCGCTGCTTCACTTTTGTGGGAGCATATTTACCATTGGATGCGGAATTCGCAATTGGAAACTTCATCCGGGATGGGTTAAATGGAGGGCCAATCCATATTGATGGAGATGGCACTGTCTATCGCTCCTTGCTTTACGCAGCTGATATGGTGATTTGGTTGTGGACGATTTTGTTTCTGGGCAAACCTTCCTATCCCTACAATGTTGGATCAGAAAATCCAATCACAATCGCTCACCTGGCTCAATTAGTCGCGGATCAATTTGAACCCAGACCCCAAGTACAAATATCGAAATCTCCAATTACCGGGAGTTTGCCAGAGCGTTATGTTCCTTCGATAAGGAGAGCCATGGTCGAGCTAGGATTACACCAATCAGTAGATTTGGTTACAGCGCTTCAGAAGACCATTTCCTTCCTTGAAAATAAACAATCAGATAGATATCAATAAATAATAGCTTTATCAAGGATTTAAAAATAAATCATGAAAGCGTCAGACTATATCGTTGAATTTTTGTATACGCAGGGTGTGCATCATGTTTTTTTATTGATAGGCGGTATGATTACACATTTGGTTGACTCCCTTAATCGTCAAGGGAAAATTCAGATTATTAATGTCCATCATGAACAGGCAGCGGCATTTGCTGCTGAAGGTATGGCGCGGATATCTGGAGTGCCAGGTGTTGCTATGGCGACAAGCGGTCCAGGTGCAACTAATTTAATAACGGGTATTGGATCCTGTTTTTTTGATTCCTATCCCGCAGTTTTCATCACGGGGCAAGTAAATCTAAACGAACAAAAAGGTGATCGAATAATTCGCCAATTTGGCTTCCAAGAAACTGATATTGTATCCATAGTTACACCCATTACAAAGGCAGCCTGGCGGATAAATTCACCGGATGAACTACCTGAAATACTAGAAAAGGCATTTGTACTTTCATGCGCAGGTCGACCTGGTCCTGTTCTGCTAGATATTCCGATGGATATTCAGCGGGCAGATATAACCTCACCAATAAATAAATTAGAATTTGATCATGGTGATTTTAATCATGAAAATGTATCCGGCTTACTAGCTGATCTTCGATCTGCTAAACGCCCGCTTATATTAGCCGGAGGAGGTATTCGATCAGCTCAAGTCATTGATCAATTTAGAAGGTTTGTAGACCTAGTTAAAGTTCCTGTTGTAAATTCACTGATGGCAGTGGATGCATTACCATATAATAATCTTCTTCGAATAGGTATGCTTGGATCATATGGCAACCGCTGGGTGAATCTTGCGGTTTCTCGTTCTGATTTCTTACTTATTTTAGGAAGTCGCCTGGATATTAGGCAAACAGGTGCCAATACGATAGCATTCAAAGGTGATCGGAAAATTTATCATGTTGATTGTGAGCAAGGTGAGCTCAATAATAGAATTCAGGGCAGTTTTACGATATTAGCTCACTTGCGTCCTTTTCTTGATGAGGTGATTAAACAATCGCTCAGTCAGAAATTCCATGAGCGTCATAAATGGTTAGCTGAAATTGGCGAACTTAAGAGTGAATGGCCTGATACAGCAGAATTAAGGGACATTCCTGGAATTAATCCAAATTCTTTGATGCATCAGATCTCGAAGGTATCCAAGCAGGCGAATGCATTCGTTGTTGATGTGGGTAATCATCAGATGTGGGCAGCCCAATCCCTTGAAATAAGTTCACATCAACGATTTATTACATCAGGTGGAATGGGCGCCATGGGCTTTGCATTGCCAACAGCAATCGGTGTTTCACTTGCCTCTCCAGATCAGCCCGTTGTTTTGATTGCAGGTGATGGTGGATTCCAAGTGAATATCCAAGAACTACAAACAGTAGTGCGTAATAGCCTACCAATAAAAATGATTATCTTAAATAATCATAGTCTTGGTATGGTGCGTCAATTTCAACAAAGTTATTTTGGCGAACGTTATCAATCCACCTATTGGGGGTATTCTACCCCTGATTTTGCGAAAGTTGCACAAGCCTATGGAATTAGTGCACATTCTATTGTAGAACCAGAGGAAGTCCAAACGGCGTTAGAATTAATGTGGCAAAATCCTAAATCACCATTTTTATTAGAAGTATCTATCGATACTTTTGCAAATGCTTACCCAAAACTTGCCTTTGGTCACACAATTGCAGAGATGGAACCTTTTGTCAAACCATTAGATATGGAAGGAACGTGAGACAAATATCCGTCGAGATTAATTCCAATAATTAATCGTGAGATCTGTGGGAATACGTGTTATAAGTTCAGACATTTATATTGAATATTCTACTAAGGTCAAATTAAAACTATGAGACTTATAAGCGTAGTCACACCGTGTTATAACGAGAAAGATAATATCGAAATTTTATATGCGCAAATTGCTCAGGTAATGTCCAATTTGCATGACTATGAATATGAGCATATATTAATTGATAATGCATCCACCGATGGTACGATAGCAATCCTTCGCAATTTGGCTGCTAAAGACAATCATGTAAAAGTGATTCTCAATAATAGAAATTTCGGCCACATCCGTTCACCTTATTATGGTTTACAACAAGCATATGGTGACGCTGTAATAATGCTGGCATCCGATTTACAAGATCCGCCATTCCTTATCACTCAGTTTATCCAAAAGTGGGAAGAAGGATACAAAGTTGTGTTGGGGGTAAAAACTCATAGTGAAGAAACCCCAATTTTTTTCGCTTTACGGACTTTATATTATCGCACTTTACAAGCTCTCTCTGAAACACAGCTGGTTGAACATGCGACTGGTTTTGGACTTTATGATCAAGAAGTAATAAAAATGTTGCGCACTCTCGTAGATCCATACCCTTATTTCCGTGGTCTAATTGTCGAATTAGGTTATGAGCGAGCATTAATAACCTATGACCAACCCAAGCGTAAGCGCGGCATTACAAAGAATAATTTTTATACGTTATTCGATATGGCCATGTTAGGTATGACCAATCATTCAAGAGTCCCTTTACGGTTAGCGACAATATTGGGGTTTGTTTCTGCTTTTTTTAGCTTTCTTGTTGGAATGTTCTATCTTATATATAAATTGATTAATTGGAACAGTTTTGTATTAGGATCTGCGCCGGTTATTATCGGCCTATTCTTTTTTGGAGCAATCCAACTTTTTTTTCTCGGGATAGTTGGTGAATATATTGGTGCTCTTTACACCCAGGTACTAAACCGTCCTTTGGTAGTAGAAAAGGAAAGGATCAATTTTGATCATTAATTTCTATCGAGGGGATAAGTGCGATCGCGTCGTTGATTTATAAAATATCTTTTGTCTATCCTGTATATTCGGTTATAAGTCGTTGGAGGTCTTAATACAGTTGAAAGTATGAATTTTTTTAATCCTGCATTAAGATTGTAATGTGAAAGATCTCTTGTAATGAACATAGGTTACCATTTGAAAATTTATGCGATAAGTATGATTACATGCAATAATAAAGAAACAAAGCTAATTTTTAAGATTGTAATGGTTTAAATGATCACTCATTATATTGATATTTTTTTATTAAATTCATTGCAGCAATTTGACCATTATTGGCGCGATATTACTATTACCGATTGCATTAAATGCTTACAACTGCATTATCACTATAGCTTTTAATGAATAATTATTTATGCCGTTTTCAAATATATCTAGAAGGAAAATAGGACACTGCTCATCCTCCAATTATTGTTTTTCAATCTGATCAAGGAGTGAGAAATAATTCCATGGAATCCGGGAATATCTTATTAGAAAATTATTCATCAGGATATCAAACACTTATTGTGAATTCCCTTCATCTTCCGGGGTGCGAGGATGCTCCCCGTTTTCCGGACATGGATACTGTCAATACCTTCCCGATTATTTTAAATCGCAATTTCGACGCCAATATCCCTATTAAGTAGACTCATAGTAAATATCTTTTCACGATCTAAGGAAGAATCAGGAAATCAGGTATGTACACAAAGATTTCTCCATTGCCAGAAATGATGATGAATCTCAGCGATGAGGCATGGTACAGTTTATTGATAAAAAGTATAACGAATCAGAATATCAATGGCGTTGAATTCCCGGGTTTTCCAACGCCTGAGGT
>Ga0315291_10005907_pt1 | contig 15281 bp, 12 predicted proteins | sample YL17G12_20_MG_FD_203070 | JGI IMG/M metagenome (GOLD analysis project Ga0315291, IMG submission 203070) | Sediment microbial communities from Yellowstone Lake, YNP, Wyoming, USA - YL17G12_20 | ecosystem: Environmental > Aquatic > Freshwater > Lake > Sediment | place: USA: Wyoming | collected...
CAAGGGAAAGTTCGTCAACTTCTACCAGACCGGCGACGAGCTGTTCGACGTGATGCTCCAGCTCGAGAAGGCCATGAGGGTCCGCTCGTTCTTCGTGATGGACGAGAACTTCCTGCTGCACCGGAAGCGCGCGCTGCGCCTGCTGGAGCTGATGCGGAAACACGGCAAGGGCTGGGCGCTCTACGTCTTCAGCTCGGCCAACGCGCTGAAGCTCTACACGATGGAGCAACTGGTCGGCCTGGGCGTCTCCTGGGTATGGATGGGGCTGGAGGGAAAGGACAGCCAGTACCGCAAGCTCGACGGCACGGACACGCGGGCGCTGGTGCGGGAGCTGCAATCCAACGGCATCCACGTCCTGGGTTCCACCATCATCGGGCTGGAGGAGCACACGCCCGAGAACATCGACGAAGCGATCGACTACGCCGTCAGCCACAACACCGAGTTCCACCAGTTCATGCTCTATTCGCCGGTCCCCGGCACGCCCCTGTACGAAGAGCTCTCGAAGAAGGGCCTCATCCTGGACTTCAACGAGTTCCCCGAGGCCGACTGGCACGGGCAGTACCGGTTCAACTACCGGCATCCCCACATCCCGCCGGGGCAGGAGACCGAGTTCCTGTTCCGGGCGTTCGAACGGGATTTCGAGGTGAACGGTCCCAGCGTGCTTCGGATGATCCGCAGCACCCTGGCAGGCTGGCGGAAGTACCGGGATCATCCGGAGCGGCGGGTCCGCGCCCGGTTCGCCTGGGAGGTCCAGGGCTTGTGGAGCAGCCTGGCCGGGGCGCTCTGGGCGGCCCGCCGGTGGTTCAAGGACAACCACGCGGTGGCGGCCGGGCTGGACGCCGCCTTGGAGGAGGTCTATCGCGAATTCGGTCTGAAGTCGCGTCTGGCGGCGCCACTGTTCGGGCGGATCATCCTGTTCTTTCTGAAGAGGGAGAGCAAACGCCTCGCCCGCAGGTGGACGTACGAGCCGCCGACGTTCTACGACAGGAACTACGTGGAACCCGCCCAGGCCGGTCCGCCCCGTCGAGCCAAGCCCGGACGCCGGAAGGTGATCGCGGGCATCATCCGATGGGTCACGGCGGCCCGCTCGCCTGTGCCGACTTGATGCGAAGGCACGATAGCCCCCCCCACGCGCCCTGCTCCAGCGTGAACCGGGCACGGGAGGCGCGCCCTATGGCTTGGACGTCAGGTGCAGAATCTCCAGGTTCTCGCGGTCTGCGGTCACAGTTTCCCTCCGATTCACGAAAAAGCCCTCCACGAACGCCCTGGTCCTGGCGCACTCGGGCTGACCGTAGTCCCGGCCGGCGATCAGGTAGAACTCCCGCAGGCCGAGCTTGGTCAGGTCGCCGTTGTACTCCACCCAGTAGAACGGGCGGTCAAGGAAGGCGAACCAGTCGTTGGCCCGGCCGATCACGGGCACCCCGTCGTCGGGAACGGCGGAGTGGATCTCCCGCACGTACCGTGGGAAGCTGTGGTCGTGGTTCTTGTAGAACACGAAGGCGTATTGAGGCACCAGGAGAATCATCGCGGTCAGCAGGGCTCCCGCCAACTGGCGCGGGGAAGGGAAGGCCGACATGACGATCAGGAGGAAAGCCGGGTACACGTAAACGGCATAATGGAAGCTCGGATGCCGGATCAGAATCGTCGAACCCAGCATGACCCCCAGGAGGATAAGGGGGAAGGGCCGCTGACGGTACCGACGGTGAGCGAGGAATACGCCGAGCGAAGCAAGGATCAGCACCAGTTCGGGAAGGTGCCGGTAGTACTTGGTCCGCAGGAAGTACTCCACCAGGAAGTTGCCGACTCGCGCCCCCTGACCGAGGTTCTCTTTCCGGAATACCTCCGACACGTAATGAACGAAGCGCCCATGAAGGCAGAGGTAGCCCGCCGCTCCTATGCCCAGGCCGAGGAAGAAGTAACCCGCACGCCTGGCGAGCATCTTGCGGTCCGCCAACAGCGTCCGCGCCTGCGACATCCCCAACGCCAGGATGTATAGCAATGACATGACCCCCATCGGGTGATTTTCCACCGCGGCCGTGGCGCACAGGCCCGAGAGCAGGTCGAGCCGACAGACGAACAGCAGTAAGGCCAGCGAGTCCAGGAAGAACGTCATCGCGTCCGCTCTGGCCTGGTTGGCGGCCCCAAAGAACGGCTCGACCAGGAGCATCAGGAGCGCCAGCGCCCCCGCCTGGCGGCGCCCATACCCAAGCTTGATCGCGATGCGATGCCACACGCCCGCGCTCAACAACATGAAGGCGGCGGAGATCAGGTGCGCGTTGCTCTTGTTCCATCCGACCGTGTCCAGCACGCGCCCATAGACGCAGGCATGGCCCTTGCCGAACAAAGCCACGCCCCGATGCGACATGCCGAAGTTCAGGTCGTACGTGATCCCCCGATGCACGTAGTTGTGAGCGAACGAGAGGGACCAAGCGTCGTCGGTGTTCTCCGGCCGGTAGATGCCATGTAGAAGAACGTACGTCGCCCCTGTCACCAGGAGGAGGGCCGCCACCGTCGCCCCCCACAGGCCCAGGCGCAGGTGCGGAGGGACGCTCGGGGGATTCGTCATGGTGTTTCCTGAGGCATCCATTCACTGCCCCAACCCGGCGCGCCGCTTGATGGCGCCCACATCCAGCCCGGCGACGTACTTGACGAATCCCTCCAGTTCCTCGTGGAAGCCGAACCCGCCGTGGGTCATCTCGTCGATGGCCTCCTGCCTGCTCCAGCCCTGCACGGCGACGCGATAGACCGCGCACATCGTCCCGGTGCGGTCCGAGCCGAACTGGCAGTGCACGAACACCGGCATGCGGGCCTTGTCGGTGACGATCCGCAGGAACCGCACGGCCTCGTCGTCCTCCGCCTCCCAGCCCTCCATGTTGATGTGCTCGTACTCGAGGCCCGTGTCGGCGATCTCACCGCGGTCGGAATGAAGCAGGCGCAGGTTCACCACCGTCTTGATGCCCAGCTTCTTCAACTCGCGGAAGCCTTCCGCCGTCGGCTGGCCGCCGCGATACAGATCGTCGCAGACCTTGTGGACGTTCGGCACGCTGGGAAGTTGGAGCCTCTGGGCCCATTGACGCTTCTCCGCAACCTGAAGCGCGGCGTCCCGGGCGCGGTTGGAGGCGAAAGGGCCGGTCCGGCGCCAGTAGGAACAGACCACGTACGTCGCCGTCGCGGCAACGCACGCACCGGCAACGATCAACACCGCCAGTTTCCATTTCCTCATCGTGCCTGGACCCGCTACTTGTCGGTTGCCTTGTCGAACCGCGCGCCGACGGGGCCGGGGAGTCGCTCCTTGGCCGCGAGGTCCGCCCGCTCGCGCCCAAACGGCCTGGGCGCCTTGGGGCAGTCTGGCAGTTTACTCCGGCCAATTGCGGAAGACGAGCCTGGGCCCCCGCCGTTCAGCCGCGAAGCCTGTAATGGCGCCAAACAATTCCCTTGCAGGCCCATCGGCCGGCGAGTATCTTCTCGGTAACTCGGCAACTCCCGGTGAGGAAGGCTGGCTCGCCCGCTTGCCAGGGGCTTGGTCCGGGAGTTCGCTGGGGGTCCGCCGCATCTTGACAGATAGAAGGTCGCCGGAAAGGAGACATGCGTGCCTGGGGTCGGGTCTGGCAGGTGCAAGCTGCTTCTGTCCGCCGCAGCGGGGCTGCTGTTCCTCGCGGGGTGTGGCCCGAAATCCGGCATCTTCGACGGAGGCGCCCTATCCGCCGCAAAGCGCGTGGCAGTGATGCCCGCAGCCGGTGCGCCGGGCGCCGACGGCGTGGACGCCGGCAGGATGGAGGCCGGCCTCCTCTTGACCTCCCTTGCCAACCTGAACCGCTTCCAGGTCGAGGGGCCCGGGCGGCTCCGGAAGGCGGCAACGTCCCAGCCCGGGCAGAAGCTCCCCTGGAGCGCCGCCCTCCAGGCCGATCTCGCCCGCGAGCTGGGCATCGACCTGCTCGTCGTCGCAGAGGTCACCGACTACCGCTTCACCAAGGAATGGAAGAGCGCCTCGTGGTACTTCGGGTCCAGCACCTGGACCGAGACCACCTACTGGGTGGCCCTGAACGTGCGCTTCGTCAAGCCGGACGACGGGAAGCTGGTTTACTGCGGCAGCGGCGCGGGCAGCTCCAAGGAAGGCTACGGCCCCGCGACGGCCGTGGCTACGGAAGCCGCGATGGAGGAATTGAGGGAGTTCCTCGCCCGGCAGAAGCGCTAGCCCGCGCGGGGGCATGGAGAACCGCCTTTGGGCATCGGCGTCCGGAGAATGCTGCTGGGTGTGGCGCTGGCGGGCTTGAGCCTGACCGCGCCGGGCTGCGCAGAGAAGGAGCTGCCCGTCTTCGACAAGCCCGCCATCGACGAGGTGCGCACGCTGCTGGTGGTGCCGCTTCAGTCCCCGCCGGAGTCGGGCGCGGGGGCGATCGCCTCCGGGATCGTCGCGTCGCGACTTCAGTGGGCTCGTTACCCGAACCTGACGATCGTCGAGGCGCCCGTGTTCTACCGCCTGGTGGCGGTCCCTGGCGGGTCGCCCTGCGACGAGGACGCGCTGCGGCTGGGGCGCGAGATGGGGGCGGACGCGGTCGTGACCGGGAGCGTCGCGTTCGCGCCCGACGTGCCGACGGAGGCGAGCCCCCCGCGGGGCATGAGCAAGTCGCTCAAGGACAGCAAGGCGTACGAGGACTTCGTCCCCCGGACCGGGTCGGCCTCATTGGACGTGCGGATTCTCTCGGTGAAGTCGAGCCGTCCGATCTACGCCAACAGCGCCAGCGCGAAGGGCGCGGCGGGCGCGGAGATATTCGCCAAGGCATGCGAGGCTGCCCTGGAGCCCCTGGAGAAGCACCTGCTGAAGTCGCGCAAGTAATGGAAAGGTGGTCCCACATGACCAGCAAGCATCGGACCGGAAGACTCCGCCCGGTGGGACTGTTCCTGGCGGCCGTTGCGACGGCAGTTGCGGCAGGATGCCAGGAACAGCGCCCCATGTTGCCGCACGAAGACATCCTCGTGAGGACGCGCACATACGCGGTGATCCCGCTGGTCGATGCCCCCCAGGCCGAAGGCTCCGGCAAGGTCGTCCTGACCGGCACCGTAACGGCTTTGTACCAGTGCCCGGGAATCCGGGTCGTGGAGCAGGCGCGCCTGGATGATATCCTCAAGCAGAGGGACCTGAACATCTCGCACCTGAGAAGTGCGGAGACGGCGACGGAGGTCGGCAGGCTCGTCGGCGCCGACGCGATCATCATGGGCGAACTGACCCAATACCAGGCGCAGGAGACCTCCGGCACCATTGTCGTCTATGTGGTGGCACACTCCGGCACCAAGTACACCCACAGGGTCGGCCTGAGCATCCGCGCAGTCAGGGTCGCCGACGCAAAAGTGATATATGCCAGAGACGGATGGGGGACCAGCCAGGAGGGATTCGCCGAGGCCGCCAAGCAGGCGGCCGAAATGGCCATCAAGCCCCTGCGCCTCTTCTATCAGGAAAAGGAGAGCCTGGGCAAGCCATAGCCGGGCTTCCACCGAGGAAATGCCGAGCCCAACAGCGAGAATCCGGATCGTCCTGCCTGCCGTGCTGGCGGGGGCGGTGTTGTCGGGGTGCCAGCCCGCCCGCCCCGGCGTCTTCGACGCCCCCGCGCTCCTGTCGGCCAAGAAGGCGATCGTGTTGCCCTTCACCGACGCCCCCGGCGTTCAAGGCAAGGGCTCGGGGCAGGTGGTCGGGGGTTCCGTGCTCACCGAACTGTTCGCCCTGGGCAGGTATGAGATCGCGAATCTTACTCCTGACGGCCTCCGGGAGGCCCTGGCCAAGACGGGGTATGCGGCGGACGATTGCTACGATCCGATCGTGGCCGCCGCCGTCGGGAGGCAGTTCAACGCGGACATCGTGGTCGCCGGGGAACTGACCCACTACCGCACGCAGCAGGAGGACTCATCCACGGCGGTCCTCATTGTTTCCGGAGGGGGGACCAAGATCACACAGTGGGTGAGCATGAACCTGCGGATCATCCGGGCCGAGGATGCCAAGACCATCTATGCCGGCAGCGGAACCGCTTCATCGGCGGAAGGCTACAGCCCCGCCGCACAGCAGGCGTCCAACAAGGCTTTAGCGCTCCTCAAGGACCTCTTCCAGCGCGGCAGGTGAAGGGGGACGACTCCCGGCGGCTCCCAGTGCTCTATCAGGGATGAAATGATGAATTGGATGCCACGGGTGGCGCTTATTCGCGCACGGTCATCTAGGCCATGGCTTCCTTGATCGCCGCGGGGAGGAAGTCCAGCAGGTCCGAGGCGATCAGGGAGACCTGCCCCAGCTTCCCGGCCGCCAAGTCGCCCGCCCGCCCGTGACACCAGGCCGCCAGGCACGCTGCGTCGAACGCCGCCAACCCCTGGCCCATCAGCGCCGCCGTCAGCCCCGTGAGCACGTCGCCGGCGCCACCGGTCGCCATGCCGGGGTTCCCGGTCCGGTTCACGTACAACTTCCGGCCGTCCGTGACCACCGTGCCCGATCCCTTCAACACGCAGACAAGCGGCCGAAGCTCTTCGCGCGGCGCCGAGACCCATTCCCGGACCACATCGACCGCCGCGTTCTCCCGGTCCGCCTGAATCTCACCGATTGCCTTGCCCGTCAGGCGCGAGAATTCCCCCGGGTGCGGCGTGAGAACCAGGGCACACCGTCGAATAGCTGCCCAACCGTCGATGGCGGCCAGGTTGTTCAGACCGTCGGCGTCCAGGACGACGGGCTTTTCCTGTTCCAGGACCGCGCGGACCAGATTCCTCTGCCCTGCCCCGACGGCCAGGCCCGGCCCGACGGCCAGAACGTCGGACTTGCCCGCCGCCGCGAGCACCTGCCGGATCGACTCCCCGGAAAGCTCCCCCGCCGCGTCGCAGGCCAGCGGAATGGACGTCGCGCACGGGCACAGCGTGGCGACCGCCAGTTGAATCGTCTCCGGCGCCGCCACCGTCACCAGCCCCGCCCCGCCGCGAAGGGCGGCATTGGCCGCCAGCGCAGGCGCGCCGATCATCCCGCGCGACCCGCCCACGATCAGTACTCGCCCGAAATCGCCCTTGTGCGCGTCGCGCCGACGCGGCCGAAGCTTTGCGGGCGCCCGGATTCTCTTTACACCGACCATCGTCTGACTCGCTCCCGGCTGCCTGGCGCCAGGTCCCCGGTCCCTATCGGCTTCTGTTCTTCGTCTGCCTGTTGATCGCCGCCGCGATGTACCCGCCCGCAAAGCCGTTGTCGATGTTCACCACGCTGACGTTCGACGCGCAACTGTTGAGCATGCTCAGCAGCGCCGCCAGGCCGCCGAAGCTCGCACCGTAACCCACCGACGTTGGCACGGCGATCACCGGCACCGCCACCAGCCCGCCCACAACGCTCGCCAGCGCACCCTCCATCCCGGCCACCACGACGATGACGTTTGCCGACTGGAGGCTCTCGCTGCGGGCAAGCAGCCGGTGGAGCCCCGCCACGCCGACGTCGTAATGCGTGGTGACTCGCTGGTCCATGATCTCCGCCGTCACGCGGGCCTCCTCCGCCACGCTCAGGTCGCTCGTCCCGGCCGCGACGATGGCGACGTGACCCGCCGGGCGGGGTCTTCTCCCCTGCCGCAGCGTAATCGCACGGGCAAGCTGGTGGTATTGAGCGTCGGCGAACCTCGCAGCCACCGCCTGGTAGGCCTCTTCCGACGCCCGCGTCGCCAGGACGTTCCCCCCGCCGGCCGCGAGCTTCTCGAAGATGGCCGCGACCTGCTCGACCGTCTTGCCGGGGCAGAAGATCACCTCGGGGAACCCGCAGCGGATCGCCCGATGGTGGTCCACCGTCGCGAAGCCCATCGACTCGAACGGCAGGCGGCGGAGCTTGGCCAGCGCCTCATCGACCGAAGCCCTGCCCGATCGGACCGACGCCAGGAGTTTCCTCAGCGATACCTCGTCCATGGCGACATTATACTCGATTGTGTGTTGCATGAGGATCAAGGCGGGGATCGGCGGAGGCGATTTGCTCGCATCGCACGAAACGGCGGTTTTCGGCCCTGCGGAACGCAGCTTTGCCGCCCTCTGGCGACCCACCGAGGGGTCTGGGGCATCGGGAATTGGCTTGTCGGAGCTCCAAAGTGCGGTAAGATCCTGGAAACTGCTGACGGCGGCCGTCAGCGATATTTCATTTGGAAAATGTCGGATGAGGAATTTCCTTGCGGCGGCAGCGATATTAGCGTTCGCGACGGTGGCGGTTCGGGGCGAGCCGCGCGGGCAGGGGACGGTCAGCCTGGTTGACGGGACTGAGACGCAGTGCGAGGTCCTCTTCGAACACCCCAACGCCAAGGTGCTGGTGGTGCGGTCCGCGCGGAACAGCACGGTGCAGGGCCTCCCGCTGGCAGAGGTGCACAAGGTGACCGTCGCCGGAAAAACCACCGAATACTCGCCCAAGCGGGCCCTGACCGAGGACCGGAAGAAGGCCCGCGAGGCCGACCGCCTCTGGGGCGACGAGGTCAGCCCCAAGCAGATCGGCAGGTACGGCGACCAGAAGTGGGAGAAAAAGCCCCTCATCGTCTGGGCCAGGCCCGGCGTCAGCGCCGACGCGATGAAACCCGAGAGCTGGCTGGACGAGACGGGCAAGCCCCTGACCGCGGGTCCCTGGAAGCTCGATCCGCCCAACAGCAAGGGCGGGGCCTCGACCGGCGAGTTCGACGGGGACGTGCTGCTGCCGGCGGCCTCGGAGGCCTACGACGCCATCCAGCCCGGCAACCGCGACCACCTGGGGGCCTTCCGAATCCGCCACCTGACCGTCGAGAACAACGCCGGCTACAACGTGCGCTACACGGTCCGGGGCAACCTGTGGATCAAGCAAGGCTCGGCCATCGGGGCCGGGACGCAGACCGGTGGCATCGGCTCCGGCGAGGGCAAGCACACGTTCATGCGTTTCTGCGGCCCGCGGCGCCCGGGCAAGAAGGGCCCCGTGGACCCGGAGTGGGCGGGAGTGTCGCACTGGGTCATGATAGACGCCGGCGAGAGCGGCAGCGTGGAGATGGTCGGCAAGTCCGGCGGGGCCGGTGACCGGCTGACGCTGGAGAAGGGCACGCTGATCGTCAGCGAGGACAGCTACATCGGCAACGGTCCGCGTGCGAGTTTCTACTCCAAGCCCGGCACGACCACGGTCCTGCTGGACGGCGCGGCGATCGGCTGCCGCGACCGCGTCCTGTGCGGGCGCCGGGCCACGTACGGGGTCGCCGGGACGCTGATGTTCGGCACACCGGAGCACCCGCTGAGGCGGGACCTGCGTTTCGAGGGCACGCTGTTCAACTACGAAGACCTGGCCCCGGAGGCATCCCCGGGGCAGCGGACCGGCGGGGCGAGCTTCGTGCTGGGCAGCACGGGCAGGATGGCGGTCCACAGCGCCGATCCAACCAAGGCCAGGGTGATCTTCTCCCCGCGTCCCGAGGACGCGCCCTACAGCAGCTACGCGGTCGGCCCGCGGGCCGGTGGGCGGGAGATGCCAACCGGAGTCGCCGCGATCTTCACCGGGCAGACCGACTTCGACGGCGTAGTGTTCGACGGGTTCTACAAGGCAGGGATCGTCGTCAGCCCCCAGGCCCGGGCCAAGTGGAAGAACGTCTCGTTCGGCCAGCACAACCAGGGCAAGCCCGACGAGTTGTTCCGCACCCCCGGTGAGGCCGGCAGCAGGCAATAGGCAGCCCGGCTTCGCCGAACGGCGGCTTCGCCGGGGCAGGCGGGCAACAGGCGATGGGCGGCAGGTGGAGTGTAATGAGACAATGGTGGCGTTTCGTCCTCTCGGCTGCCCTGGCGGTGGCGCTTCTGGCCCGCCCGGCTGAGGCGCTGATCAACCCCAAGCTCCAGCCCAGGATGCTCTTCGAGATGAGCAAGAACGTCCTCCTCTGCCGCGTGTCGGAGGTGGACGGCAACTCGCTGACGATCACCCTGTCCGTCCGCCAGGAGGCAAAGGGGGATTTCGCCCCCAGGAAGCTTGCGCTGAAGGCCGCGCAGAAGGAACTGCTCCAGGCGGTGCTTTCCGTGCAGGCGGGGCAGGACATCGTGGCCTTCGCCGGCAAGGACCGCAAGACGGACGCCCGGCGGGACGTGCTCTACTACGTCGGTGGGGGAAAGTGGTTCCGGGCACGCCTGTCCGGTGACGACACGCCCGACCGGTGGGACCTGCTGGCCGACGCCGACGAGGGCAAGGAGGCCACCAGCGCGGACATTATGTACGGCGTCTTCAACGGCTCCGTCCAGAACCTCTGGGCCATGATGCAGGACGCTGCCGCCGGGCGCGCGTACTTCCCCGCGCGCCCCTTCGAGCGGTTCATCGCCCGGAAGATCGACAAGATGGACCGCCCGCTGCGCGGCGTGGCCCTGTTCGACGTCAACGCCGACGGGCGGCTGGATGTCCTCGTCTGCGGCGACGGCGGCGTTCGCCTGTACATCCAGAAGGACAAGGACGCCTTCGAGGACCGCACTGCCGCGTTCGGCCTGGACGGCATCGCCGCGAAGAGCTGTAGCCTCGCCGACGCCGACGGGGACGGGACGGCCGACCTGCTGCTGGACGGCGTGTTGTACCTCCAGAAGGTCGGCAAGTTCGTCCGCACGGACCTGGTCCCCGGGCAGGCCTCGGTGAAGAGCGCCGCGCTGGTGGAGATCGACGGCGACGGGCGTCCGGACGTCGTCGTCAGCCGGGCGGGTGCGGGCCTGGCCGTCTATCGCAACACCTTCGGCGACGAGCCCGCCGGGAGGCAGTTCGCGGACCTGACCGCCAAGCTGGGGCTGGACCGCCCCCAAAACGGCGCCGGTGGCGACGGGTACTTCGAGCCCGGCGACTGGAACGGCGACGGCAGGACCGACCTGCTGTACCTGTCCGGCGCCGGCTACCTCCTGCTGGCTGGCGACAAGGGCTTCCGGGCGACCCGGCTGGGCAAGGAGGGAGAGGAATGCAGGTTCGGCGCGGCCGCCATGGCGCCCATCGTGCATCCGGACCGCAACGCCGCCTTCATCGCCCTGGCGGAGTCCAAGATGCTCCTGGAGGCCGACAAGGACGGCCCGACCGACGTGACGCGCTTCGGCAACGAGATTCAAGACGACGTGTCGGGGATGCTGTCGGCCGTGGCGGAGGACCTGAACGCCGACGGCACGATCGACATCTACGCGGCCGGCTCGACGCGCGGCTCGACTGGCTTCTACTGCATGAACCGCGGGTACGGGTCCTTCATGCTCTGCGAGAAGTACAATTCCGGCAAGGTGATTCCCCCGGAGGTGTACAACCAGCCCGCCTGGGGCCTGGCGGCGGGGGACGTGAACGGCGATGGGGCCAACGACCTGGCTGTGACCGGCCTGGACGGGACCCTCTGGCTGCTGGTCAACCAGACGCTCGCAGACCGCAAGGACAAGCCCGACCTGAGCGCGCCCTTGGACCAGCGCAAGCAGATCCAGACTCGCCTCCTGACCGTCCGGGTCGAGGGGCGCACCGGAGTGGTCGGCTGCCGGGTGCGCCTCAGCGACGAGCGGGGGCGGCTCGTCGGCGCCAGGCAGCTCGGCGGGAACGTCGCAGTGGGCTGCTGCGGCCCGCACCAGGCGACGCTGGCCGCGCGGGAGCCGGGGGCGCACAAGCTGGCGGTGCTGTTTGCCGACGGGGCCAAGCTGGAAATGCCGGTCTCTCTCCAGGCCGACCAGCCCAGGCATCAGACGATCGTCGTCTCTCGCCAGAAAGCCAGGTGAGGCAAGGCTTCAGCCGAGCAGGGCCGCGGCCCGGCGAACCTGGGTCGCACGCGGAAGGAATAGACCGATAAGATGACCGGCAGGAGGGCATCGGGCCTGCAACCGCCTCATTGTGGCGGGTAGGGCGGGGGTACGGCCCCCCGTGAGTAGCTCACGTGCACCTATGCCCGCCATGCCCCGCGAAAGCGCAAGCCCTGACTGGCGCAGCTCCCCCTCACCCGTGTGTTGAGCCTTACCCTCAATCATCAATCTGCAATTATCAATCTGCAACTATCTCCTGACCGTCGCCCGTGCCTCCAGGTCGAAGTCGCAGGTCTTGCCCGCACGGAGGCAATGGTAGGCCAATCCCGCCGTCATGGCCGCGTTGTCCACGCAGAAGCGCATCTCCGGCAGGCGGAGCGTGCAGTGGAGCTTCTCCGCCAAGGCGCCCGCGGCCCGGCGGAGCGCGGAATTGGCCGCCACGCCCCCGCCGACGATCAACGTCCTGGCGCCGGTCTTCCTGGCCGCCCGGCGGAGCTTGATCCGCAGCACATCGACGACGGCCGCCTGAAAACTCGCCGCGATGTCCGCGATCTGCCGGGGTGACAGGTTCTCCGCGCCCCGTGCGAGAGAGCCTTCCGAGCTGGCTGTGGGTTGACGGGATTCGTCTGACGAACCGGGGATGTTCCGTTCGGCCTTCGGTATTCGGTGTTCGTCATTCGATATTCGCTTTGCCTTGCGTCTCTGGGCCCCCGGCACCCCGTTGACGTGGTAAAGGACCGCGGTCTTGATCCCGCTGAAGGAGAAATCCAGCGAGGCCCCGTGCAGCAGTGACCGCGGGAACTCGACGGCAGCGGGATCGCCGTCCCGCGCGACCTTGTCTATGATCGGCCCGCCGGGGTATCCGAGGTGGAGGATGCCGGCGACCTTGTCGAACGCCTCCCCGGCCGCGTCGTCGATCGTCGTGCCCAGCAGCTCCATCTCGACCGGCGAGGCGCACCGGTACAGGGCGGTATGCCCGCCCGAGCAGATAAGCGCCGCCGCGGGGTATTCGATTGGTTCGGCGTTCAGCACCGGCGCGTAGGCGTGCGCATAGACGTGGTTGACGCCGATGAGGGGCACGTCCCACACCCACGCCAGCGTCTTAGCGGCCATCAGCCCCACCAGGAGCGACCCGATCAGCCCCGGTTCGTGGGTCACGGCGACGGCGGCGATCCGGCCAGGCGCAGCGCCCGAATCGCCCAATGCCTTCTGGATGACGGTGTTGATCGCCTCGATGTGCGCCCGGGAGGCAAGCTCCGGAACCACCCCGCCGAAGCGGGCGTGAAGCTCGATCTGGCTGGCGACGACGTTGGAGAGCACCTCGCGCCCGTCGGCCACGACCGCGCAGGCCGTCTCGTCGCAACTGGACTCGATGCCCAGGATGAGAGTCTTCTCAGTCATGGCCCGGAGCGGCGCCCTGCGTGGTCCTGGCTTTTTCGGCAGCCCGCTTGGCGTCTTCGAGGATTTTCTTCATCTCCTCGGGCTGCTGGAGCAGTTGCGCCGCGAGGGCCAACTGCACGTCGAGCTTCATGATCTTCTGCCCGACGACGTCGGGCGGATCCCCGGCCCGCGTGGTGGCGGGTATGGTGCTCGGCAGCGGCGGGCAGATCACCTCCGCACGCGCCCTCAGCTTGCGCAGGTCGTCCTGAAAGGCCGGGGGGATGTCCAGCGCCACGTGCGGATCGACGCCCCAGTTCGCGCTGCCCGGGCGGCGGGTGATGTCCTGGTCCTCGCCCACCAGGAACTCCGCCGTCGTCAGGCAGATGTGTCCCAGGTCGTCCTTCAGGGGGATCATGCTCTGGATGCACCCCTTCCCCAGCGTCCGCGAGCCTACCAGTATCGCCCTGTGGTGCAGGCGCATCGCCCCGGCGACGATCTCGGCCGCGGAGGCCGTCTTGCCGTTGATGAGGATCACCACCGCGACGTCCGGGGGATACGTGCCGTCGGCGCGCGCGACATAGGCAACGGGCTTGCCCGTCCGGTCGATCTTGGTCATGATCACACCTTCGCTCAGGAACAGGTCGGCCGTCTCGAAGGCCTCCTGTTCCAGCCCGCCGGGGTTGTCTCGCAGGTCCAGGATCAGCCCCTTTGGCCGGCCGATCGACCCGTAGGCGGCCTTGATGTGCTGCGCGGCGTTGGGTCCGAACTCCCGCACTCGGACGTACGCGGCCTGGCGGCCCGGGTCGCCCCAATAGACCCAATGCTCCGCACGGTCCTGGTAGAGTCCCTGGACGGTGTCGATGTCGAACTTGGCGCGGGTGAGCCAGATCGCCTCCGGCTCGACGCTCCCGCCACGCAGGAGCGTCAGTTTCGCGGTCGTGCCGACCTCGCCTTTCAGCGGCCGCTCGGCCTTCTCCAGCGAGTTGGCGTCCACCGGCACCCCATCGACGGCAAGGAGCCGGTCGCCCGCAGTCAGGCCCGCCTTGTGCGCCGGGGACTTGCGCAACGACCCAACGACCTTCACCTGCCCGTCCACGATCTCCAATCGCAGGCCCAGGCCGCTGTCCTTGCCCTCCACTACGTGGTCCTGTATGCCCTCGGCCTCGTCGGGCGGGATGTACTGTGAGTACGTGTCAAGCTTGTCCAGCTTCCTGATCGCCTCCATCATGCCCTTGACGGCCCCGCGGCGCAGTTCCTGGTTGTTGACGCGACGGTAGTAGCCGTCCCGGATCTGCCGATACGCCTCGGTAACAGGCTCGAACTCGGTGATCCCGCCCACGCCGGAGAGGGGCGTCTGGTTCCGCATCACCCAGAGGGTAACCGCGGTGGCCGCCAGAATGGCCAGGACCCAGATGAAGTTCCGCTTTGGCATGGCTGGTTCAATGAATGTTATCAGAAGCCGCCTGACGGAGCAAGGCGGCGAGTACCGTAATGGATCACTTACGGGGTGTGGTACGACAGGCGTCTCGCCTGTCGGGACGGAGACCAGGCGCGAATCCGACAGGCGAGACGCCTGTCGTACCAGTAACTGACCCATTACCGAGCGCCCCATCAATAACTTGGCGCAGGCGGGCTGTGGGATTACACTCACCCGACGGCATGAGCGCGCTGCTAACTTATCTCCGGAAGCATCCCTGGCGGCGGCGAGCCCTGACGGGCATCCTGGCGATCCTGGTCGGGGCCGGGGCGGGCCTCCTGGTGATCCGGAACCTCCCCGGCATCCCGATCGCCCGCGACTACCTTCTGCGGCGGGACCTGGAAAGCGACGACCCCATCAGACGCTCGCGGGCGATCCCCACCGCGCTGGAGTGGACGCTGGAGTCCAGAGTCTCCCGCTGGCTGCTCGGCGACGCCTTAGACGGGGCCGTCCTGAGGAACCTGGAAAGCCCCCATGCGGGCGTCCGGCTGAGGACGATTGCCCAGGCGGTCACGGCCGCCGGCGCGTCTGAGCGGACGGCCCAGCGGCTCGAGGACGGCCTTCAGACGGCCGGCGACGTTCAGTTCGCATCCATCGTCACGGCGCTCCGCCGGATGAACCGGTTCGATACCCCGCAGCGCGACCCCGTCCAGATCGACCGGATGAACGCCATCGAACTGGCCGGCACGCGATGGCCGTCCGACCCCAACGG
>Ga0315291_10005908_pt1 | contig 15278 bp, 15 predicted proteins | sample YL17G12_20_MG_FD_203070 | JGI IMG/M metagenome (GOLD analysis project Ga0315291, IMG submission 203070) | Sediment microbial communities from Yellowstone Lake, YNP, Wyoming, USA - YL17G12_20 | ecosystem: Environmental > Aquatic > Freshwater > Lake > Sediment | place: USA: Wyoming | collected...
TGGCCAGGATCGTCACCACTACCTTCTTGGTACCAGGAGCATCATACCGGACACAAGCGTTCCCCTGTCCGCTCACCGGCGCAGGAGTCCATAAATAGCTCACTCCCACATTAGGAGTCGAGCTGACGCAGGCCGAAGCCAACAGACTATCACAGGTAAGCTCATCCCCCGTGGCACTCAAGACCGGCTTGGTGACGTTCTGGGTGATCTCTGCCGTGGTCGAATCCTTACACCCGGTGGCCAGGATCGTCACCACTACCTTCTTGGTACCAGGAGCATCATACCGGACACAAGCGTTCCCCTGTCCGCTCACCGGCGCAGGAGTCCATAAATAGCTCACTCCCACATTAGGAGTCGAGCTGACGCAGGCCGAAGCCAACAGACTATCACAGGTAAGCTCATCCCCCGTGGCACTCAAGACCGGCTTGGTGATGTCCTGCGTAATCACGGCTGTGGTACTATCCTTACAGCCGGTCGCATTTATGGTCACCACCGCCTTCTTGAACCCAGGCTGGCTCCAACGAGCATGCAGCGTATTACCGCCGCTCACCAATCCAGTTCCGCTCCAAACTATAGTGATCCCCGTAGAAGGAGTCGAACTCAAATCCGTCGAAGCGTTGAGACTGTCGCAGGTAAGCTCATCCCCCGTAGCACTAAGTACCGGCGGAGAATTGACTACCAAAGTCGCGTAACACGTGTCTGCCAAATCGGCTGCATCAGTCACTATCACCCTGTATGTGCCTGCATTAGCCAGTGTAGCATTAGAAATCGTCAGGGTGGCTGTTGTAGAAAGGCACGGTCCAGCGGAATTCAGTTGCCAGCAATAAGTATAAGGCGGAGTGCCGCCTGCAGTATTATCTGTAAAGGTTGCGGAACCGCCAACGCATACCTCTGCACTAGCAGGAGTTACATCGCACACCGGAGGAGGCAAAAGGATGTCCGCTCCTTTTATCTGATTGTCTTGCGAACCGAGCGAACTGCCATCAAGGTAGGATAGCTTGAAATGGTATGGCCCACCACTGACACTAGAAGACCCCCTCCCTGCGCCATAGCCGACACCTGGTTGAAGCACCGGGTCTGTGCCCGCTGCGAGATGACCAGCCATTTCGATGACGATTGAATCCGAACTCGAAGTCCAGGTGAGCGTGTAGTTAGCGTACTGATTATCGGTGCTTCCAGTATAACCATCGAATGCGATCGACGCAGCCGAAATCGCCGTGTTGCCGTAGAGCTTTATTGTTCTGTCACCTAGATGCGCTTCATAAGCAGCAACTCTGGTTGCCACATTGTCGCCACCAACAGTGCCCATTGCGTCAGGCGCACTCGGTGTTGCGGTGAACCCACTCGCGTGGAGGGCGGCACAGATAGCCCCCAAATTTGCCGGTGGGCCTATCTCTGGGCCACACTCGTTTACGTTCACGAACATAGTGGGTCCGCCTATTTCACCGCCTGCTTGCACTCCCTGAGGCCACGAGGTTAAGAAATCGTAGGCGTGGATACCGCCCTTAGTAGCCTCATGGCTTAAAGTGAGAGTGTGCACATGACCTTGAGTCTTGGGAATTTCAACGAAAACGATCCGCTGCAGAGTAGACATACCCTCGTAGTACACTGAGTTCTGCTGCTGTAAAATCGAGCCTATCCAATGTATGTCGCCTGGGAGATAACCACCATCCTTGTTGGCGCTCTGCTTGAAATCAACCTTTAGCGCCCCAAGCGCACTGCTTGTAAAACCAAACGCAAAGACCACCGCCAGCATAATTATTGCTGGTTTCAAGATATTCCTGCTTGTTAACATTGTTTTTTTCCTCCTGCCTAAGAAGGTTTAAGAAAATAAGATGAAAATTAAGAGAGGGTTAATACATAAGCCCACTCCTTTACCTTAGACTGTCCCCTACATTAGAATTCCGTCTTGACCTCCTTTCCTTAATTTACACTTCAGTTTCAACCTTCACATTTGTTGTGAGTTAATAGGTTACTTTTTGAATTTCATAAGATTTTTGTCAAGTAGCAAGATCCCTCCTTAATTTTGATTTAGGTAACACTCTTCCTGCTCCCTGAAATCTATCGAAATGTTCCAGGAAAATTTAGACTAAGTAATAGCATCCTATGCAATTTCTTATTTATAATATAATTCTTGCCCATAACTTGTCAAGCAAAAAAGTTTCAATATATTGTATAAATTTTGTACATTCTTCTTGCAACATCTGCCCAATACCTCATAACAGCGATCTTCCTTAAACAGATGCAATTCCAATCCCGTATCCGGTAGGACTCGGAACTGGAACGGAAATTTTCGTTACCAAGTCTCCAGGAGCCGCAAACGCTCCAATGGAAAAAACTGCGAACACTACAAAGGTAAATAAGCCCAATCCGATTATTTTTCCGAACGATTCCATTTTATAAACTTCCTTTCAATTTAAAAAGTAATGAATTAAGATCCTTCTTCTCCCTTCCGGTCTTATATTTTCAGATCCGATTGAGAATCGAGCCTTCATCAAAAGCGCCTAATAGATAGTAATTGGCTTTTTACCTCCATATGGTTCTATAAAGACCTCCATGGGTTTGTTGGTGAATCAACCATGCTGGCGCAGATTCGCAAAGTAAAAAACCTGCCCAGACGGGGCGTTCGCCTAAGATTTATCGGGATGTCACCAATTTTCCTTTCCTAATAGGAAAAAGGTTAATGTTTTCATCTCTTTCCCTTTTTACCCTTTCAGAGTTTCCATACCACCTCTTTCCAAACAACATGTTATAAGGTATTGGCTTTAGGTGTGAGGTAATCAGGATAATTATTATCCTGTTTTCGGATACAAAAAATCCTCCTAAGTTAATCTGAATGAACGACACTGAAGAATAATTTCCCATTTAAAAGTTACAATTAAACATTTCTCGACTCCAACTGTGCTAACAGGACTTTCTCTACATAAGGGATATATATGACCCTCTTTGTCCTCTATGTTAAGGTATGCAAGTATCTGATTCTTGTCAAGTAAAATTTTGAACTTTTTTAGGAAAAATTTTACACCCTTTGTCTATCAGACAAACTCGCTGGTTTAATCCAAAGATAATCAACGAGTTATTGAGGGTCACAAAAACATGACACAGGTGATGGATGACCTGCGCCACATCTTTCTGGCTATCGGTCAAGGTCTACAATTAGAGCAGGGGTTGAACCCCTTCCCCAAAAGCAACCCGATTTCGCATCAGCGTGAGATCATATTGATATGGGCAAGGAAAAAGGTTCAAAAGAATACCCCAGCCTCAATTTTATCAAGGCCGGGGTGGGATTACGTGGTTGCCAGAAATGCCTGTTTTTTCTTAAATGGTCTCCACGTTTTTCGCATTATCTGATCTGCTTGCGATCCCGTGTAGCTCAAAGAAGGGGCCTTTCCCGAAGAGGAACTTTTTTAAGTCTCATCCGATCGCAAAGATAATATACAAAACTCATCCGTTTTGTCAGTGCGATCAAATCACGTAAAAATTGCTTAAGCTAACTATAAAATATGAACCTCCTTCAAAACTGATGTTCTCTTCGATTTAAATATCATAGAGCAAAAAGTCACTCCATTACTAACCTAAATTATGAATCTAACCATTCGAGGTAAAAAGGGATTGGAGAATTCTAAAAACTGGCCATCTCCTCGCTACACCGATATGGTATGCTTAAGATTAGAAGACACCACGAGTTATTCAATAAAGCAAGGAATGTGATTCAAGGTAAGGGAATAGTGGCAATAGAAACAACGTATTATCTTGATTTGTGTAAGGAGAAAATGTTGTAAGTGGAAAATTCGAGATATGAATCACATAAAAGGACACAAGCCTTATCCGTGTTATCAAAATGGCAAAAATACCTGTCAAGTCATTTCTCGACAGGCACTTACATTATCTGGTAGCGCTACGGGGAGTCGAACCCCGGTTTGATGGCTGAGAACCACCCGTCCTAGACCACTAGACGATAGCGCCACGGAAATTCGGTTATTGGTTCATAGTTCTCTGTTCGTAGTAAAACCTTTTTCCCTCTCCCCACTGGGGAGAGGGTAGGGTGAGGGGAATATTCTATTTTGAATTCGCTACTAACCACGAACTCCCAACTACGAACTATTCAATAGGGAATTGCACCTCCGTCACCAGTTGGTCTGGGGGGACGTTCGGACCCGCCTCCAGAAAAATCTCCGTCATGGGTGCGTTCATCTTGTATCCCTTCTTTTTCATCCACTCCATGATATACGGGTATTCTTTCGCAATTTCTGCATAGGGTCCCTTTAATATGGCATAAACCACTTTCCTGGTGGGAATCTCTTGAATTCCATAACCCGAATCCGGCATGAATCCGTAGTGAACTGCAATGCCGATCTCGCTTCTTAAACTCTCCGGGCGGACAGCCTCCGGGTCATCCAAATATATTCCCACCATGTTGCCCTCGATCCCCTTCTTTATTGCATATTCAGCCAGTTGATTTAAAGTCGCTCCAATCTGATCATAGGGACCGGTGTGCTCAAAATAAAGCAGGGTCATCGCTTCGCTGGTCTTGGTTAATATCTCATATGGCTTTTTCTCTGTTTTCCCTCTGCAGCCCGCTTGCATCATCAGGAAAATCCCCACAATCAGAATCCACCAGGACAGTTTAGAATTCCGAGTCATTAATTACACCTTTCTTGAGATAATCTCGGAGAAATGGCTTAGCCTTTCTCCTTGTAGTTCATAGGATTCACACTCCACGGAAGCAGTAAACGGTTTTTACTATGAACTACGAACCGTGAACCATTAGCCAGCCAATCTTGGCTGGGGGACAGGGATTCGAACCCCGATAAGCAGATCCAGAGTCTGCTGTCCTAGCCGTTGGACGATCCCCCAATCTTAGAGTCATAAAAATAAGAGAAAGCCAGGTTTTGTCAAGAAAAATACTTGACATTTACGCAGTTATCAGCTATTATTGCATGTAAATACTAATTTAAACTAAAATGCCCGTCTATAATCTTTTAGATGATAAACGATTATTCTCCTTGAAGTTCAGGAAGCAGGATGCGGAACCTTTTGCCATCCTGAACAATTCAACCTAATCAAGGGAGGAGGAGAGAGATGAAGGCCTTGTTGATATTTCTCGCAATCGTGCTGGTGTCAATTCTCTGGCCAGCCAATTTATCTTTGGGGGCGTGCCCGGCAGACCCTAATGACAATGGATTATGCGACACCCTGTATGTGGAAGTTCATCCACCTGATGCTGGATTCTCTGGTTCAGGCTCTTTAATTCGAGTTCCCATTCGGGTGACCAACGATCTGACCAATCCGATGGATTCCATTGCAGAGTTTCTTATCCCACTATGTTACACTCATAGCAATCCCACCAAATACTGTAGTCTTAGCAGTTATTGGAATACCACCTATTTCTCTGGTTCGCCCGCCGTGCGGAGCATATTTCGTCATCTGGATGGAGAACATAACTGGATGATGGATCAAGCCGGATATCCGCAAGGTGCTTGGAGTGCAATTTTGCAACTGGATGGCACCTCCCATTTTTGGTTATCGCTATATGGGGAAAATCCAGCGGCACGGAGATTTACAGGGGGAAGTCGTGTTCTTATCGCCACTATGACCTTCCGGGTGCAAGATACCATGACCATCTGTATAGACTCCTGCTTCTGGCCCCCCTCTGACCGACTCGCTTTTTCCCGGTCCGATGCCGTTCTTTATATTCCCCGTCAGAATTTTCCCGATTGCTTTTCGATTTCTTACCGAATCGGTGATGTTACCAAAGATGGAAGAATTGACGTCTCGGATATAATATTTCTGATTGGCTATTTGTATAAAAGTGGTCCGGCTCCCAATCCCTTATATCTCGGAAACACTAACTGTGATGGAGTAGTCGATATCAGTGACGTGATCTTTTTGCTCAATTACGTTTTTCGATTTGGACCACTACCCTCCTGTTAGAAACGAAAGGAGCGAAGAATGAAACATTTACTATTGTTTTTGGTTATCGTAAGCATATCCGTTCTTTGGTTGACGACTTTTTCTTTTGGGGCGTGTCCGGAAGCTCCGACAGACAATGGATTATGTGATACTATGAGTGTACAAGCCTATCCACCGGATACGGCATTCTTAAATCCGGGTCAGCTGGTTAGGGTTCCCGTATATGTAACCCACGACGTTCCAGACTCAAATATCGATTCAATTGCGGCATTCGTTATCCCCTTTTGCTATACTCGTACCAATCCGACCAAGTATTGCAGCTTGACTTACTACTGGAATGTCTACTGGCCCCTCACCAATCCCCGGAGTATTTTTCGCCACCTTATTGTCTCTCCCACCGACACCATTCATAACTGGATGATGGATTTATTCGAAGCAGGGAACAATGAAGAGTGGACCGGTGTTTTGGACCTCGATGGAACCTCTCATTTCTGGATTACGCTCATTCCCGCGGGCTCAGAAGACCCATATTTCGGATCAGAAAACCATCGCCTTCTCTTCACCATGACCTTTAAAGTGAATGACACCACCACCGTATGTGTTGATACGTGCTTCTGGCCTCCATCGGACCGCTTAGCATTTTCTCGCTCTGATGCAGTGACCTATATTCCAAGACACAACTTTCCCTACTGTTTTTCCGTCTCCTGCCCGGTGAGAGGCAATACTACTGGTGGAATAAACGGTGACTGTCAAATCGATGTGGGTGACATCATCTTCCTTATCAGTTATCTCTACAAAGAAGGACATCCGCCCGAACCCCTCGAGCGGGGTGATGCCAACTGTGATGGGGTGGTTGACATTGGTGACGTGATCTTCCTGATCAATTATCTTTTCAAAGGCGGATCGCATCCCTCCTGTTAACTCAGAAACATTTCAAAGTTCTAAAGATTTTCTCATGAGCAATAAAAAAAGAATCAGCCAGGGAGTTTTCCTCTGGCTGATTCTTCTATTTGAGGATGAGCACTCACCTTTGTTCTTATTCTCAAATAGGTAAAATGTCACTGAACCAGTAAGATCCTAGCGAGAACATATAAAAACTCAATACCCCCTATAATTACAAGGTGGCGGACCATTTCTGTATACATAATTAACCAAATAAACAACATCACCAATATTTATAGTGTCATCGCAGTTAACATTTGCATTCTGCAAAGGTTTCGGTGCGGGTCCGTTTTTAAAAAGATAGTTAAGCAAGAACAAAATGTCCGAAATATCAAAAACCCCGTCATCTGTTATGTCTGCTTGCTTCATTGTTGGTGTCTCAGTCTGCACCATTCTCTGGAACACATTTACACTGGAACCTGCTTGAATGAACCAGAAAGACAGAACTACCACTATTGCTATCACCTGAAATAACGACTTAATTTTTCTATTGCCTATGCTTGTAAAGACTCCGACAATAATAGAGAATCCGAAAATCAATAGGAATGGGTAGATGGGTGAACAGAATCTGGTTTCCATGGAGAGGGGTATAAAAACCGAAATAATGAATGCAAAAAACAAACTATAACACCCTATGAAAACGAGGATGGGTATTTGATCTTTTATCATTGCTCTAAATGATTTCAGGACAAAATAAGATATAAATAAAAGAATAAAGAGCAAAGCGCAGACTTTGCCTAAAATATCAATAGGAATATTAGGTTTCCAGCGAACTACATAAGGAAATATGCGGGGATTGGCAAAACGTAAGTCAAAAGTCAACAAATCGTGATACACTACGTTTATGAACGAACCAAAGTTATACCAAAATGAAGGCAATGTCGGATGACCGTATCCTGGAAGTTGTCCCTTGAAGTATTGGCAGGCTATCACGTAGAGTATTACAGGAGCACATGCTATTATGCTGTAAAGAATTAATACCTTAATCTTTTGGGTGGGCCATCTTATTCCCCCCTTTAACAAAACCACCAGCAGTCCACTAATGAACAAAGCCACGCCAACATAGCGAGTGAGCAAAGCCAGCCCGGTAAACACACCACCCCAAATCAAGTGCACATAACTCTTATGCGTATCCGTTGATTTGAAAAACTTATTCAAAAATAGCACGGAAACCGCACACAGGGTGATGAAAACAGTTTCTGACCAACTGAAACTATAAACAAAAAGAAGTGGCGCAAAAAGCAACATGGAAATTGAGGTGAGATGAGCTACCAATCTTCCGGCGGTTGCTTTGGCAAGGAGAAATATCGTTATCACCAAAGCGATATACATAATTACAGAAATGATCCTTGCAGATTCTTCAGCTGCGAAACCAAAAGAATTGGTAAAAGCAATCAGCATGGGGAAAAAAGGAGGCCAGGTGGCAACTAATGCATCGGTTATTTTCCCCGTATTAATGATCTTTGCAATTGACATGTAATTTATTGAATCGGGGCTTAAGGTAACTCCCCCTCTGGTCAATAACATCATTATTACACCAGAAACAAGTCCATAGGAGAGGCATTCAAAATAAGTCTGGTGTTGTTTGATAAATGTTTTCATAACTATATCAAATTTAATTTATGGTGTATACTGTGATCCTCCCCCGCGTACCAACTGCTTTGAGAACAATAGTAATAACGAAATTCAAGCACAGAGAGGAAATATTCTACCTTGGATTTCATGTAAAATAATAACCTGTTTATTCTATTCATGTCAAGTATTATCTTAAGATTAACCTATCTAAAAAAATAGATATATCTTTTCCCGCCAACTCTTTTGGATTAATGACAGTTTTTTCTTGACAAAGTTTGTCCGCATTCCTAATTTGGATCAGAAAACAGCACGATCATTATCTCAGCCGGGATTATACTTATGGGTGAAATATAATTCCTTCTAACTTTATAACTTTAAGGAGGTGAATTATGCCAGCAAAGAAAAAAGCGGTAAAAAAGACTGCCAAAAAGAAAACCAAGAAAGCCCCGCCCAAAAAGACCTATGTCTGCGTCCCCTGTGGCGCCGAGGTGGTGATAACCAGGCAGGGAATGGGCATGACCCGCTTGGTCTGCTGCGGCGAAGTGATGCAGCCGAAGAAAAAATAGACGAGATTTGTAGTTGCTTTTTTGTAGTTGCTTGATTTATCAAGCATATAGTATTTTCGGTATATTGATAAGGGTGAGTCTTATCGTTACCAGACTCACCCTTTCGTTTATTCTAGAACGGGTGTATGTTCTACAGATCCGCAGTTAATCCTTCTCCTGCCGGTACCAATATTATTCAGAGGAACATCTGCAAGTAATAAGAATGGAATTGTTGAGGCTGCTTATTTCAAGGTTCGCTATGTTAACTTTCCCGATCTCTTTAAGGGATTGTATACTTTTTTGCCCGATCCTTCGACATGTTCAGGATGGTGAGTGTATCGAACCATAAATCGGGCAACTACATCTTATTGATTTTGGGAAATAAAAATTGGGAGTGGTGGAGGGGGGATGCCCGATTTTGGCGTCGGGTGGCCATGATTACTCATGACCGCACCACTCCCAAAATTGTCGTCTTTTCTATGCCATTCTATATACGTAAACCTCATCTGATTTAATAAGCAACGACTATGCCGCTGCCTCTACAAATTGCGATTGACCTTCACTTGTGACATAATACAACAAGCAGAATAGTCTAGCTAACATCATTACATAATTGCAGTTACCTCAACTCGAAGTTCTGGTGGGGATATTATTTCGAATTCGGTACGGGAAATAAATGGCATATATTTACTAGTATATTTCGAAAAAATGCAGCTAATGCGGTGCAATCTTCTTCATACCTTTTGCAATCATAGGAATACTCGGGAAATAGGAATTTGAATCCGAAATCAAAGTCCTTCTATCTGATCACTTTCTTGGCTTGTGACAATTAAGATTTAAAAGGTATCTTTTCTCTTTGCTACCCTCTTTACGTTTGTTTTTTAGTAATTCGTTTGTAAAAATAAGATTTGTTATTCTTTTCATTCTGCATTTTGCAATTTGCACTCTTCAATTTGCATTAAGCTTTTATACTTTACTGTCTTTCTAAATTTATCCCCTTTCGAGCTAATGCCGCATGTGCCGCTCTGGTGGCTACCTCCTTTGACGTGCCGGTTATCTCCACGATTTTATCCACTGCCTGATCCAGCCATTTGAAAAGCTCGTTTTGGGGGTATTTTGCCACCAGCTGGTCGGTAACCTCGTCAGCAATCAATAAGATGTATTCTGCCATCCTCTTCTTTAGCTCGGTATTCAGAAAAGGGATCAGGTATTTCTTTACCGCCCAACCCAGCATCAGAAGCAAAAGCGCACCCAAGGCGGAAAAGGTATTGCCGGTAATCCAATTTCCGACATTCGTGAATACGCTAAGGTACATCTTTGTCACCTCCTTTACTTGGACTGAGACTGAAAGGAAATTAGACCTGTTGTAGTCTTAGTTTCCGTCTCAGAAAATTTCTTACCATTGAAGTTCCCAACTCCCCTGATCTGGTACCTCAATTTCTAACTTGAGAATCGTTCCAGAGGGGCTGAACAGGTTAAAGTTGTATGTTGTACCGGAAGGATTCAAGAAGGAATTGGGATATAAATCCAGATACCAGTAACCGTCGTCATCCGTGACACTGCTTCGGTAATAGGGACTAATGATTACATTCTGATACCGCAACGGAATTTTCCTTAAGCTGGCTTCTACCTTAGCTCCGACTACCGGCTCATTCTTTATGTCGTAGATCCAACCGTAAACCCGGCATAGATTGGGAAGTGGAGGGGTACCCGCATCAAAAACACTGGCATAATAGGAAGTATCCTCATTCCCGTTGACCTTCAAGGTTTCAGGGACCGTGAACTGCCAGCCCGGTTTGTACAGTCGCACACAGTAAGTCCCATTATCCAGCGCAAAGAATCCCCGACCCTGCGAGTCGGAGGTCAAAAGCCCGATGGTGGAGCTTTCCGTGGAGTCGAGCACCTGAATTTGGGTCAAGGCAACCAGGGAGTGGTCCGCAGAACTCTTGCATCTTATCACCACGCCGTTGGCTCCGGAACCAGCTCCGGAGGTTAAAGTTCGTACTGAGTAATTCCAGACCGAGGATGCACCCCACTGATTATTGTCATTCATGTTCTTGATCTGGGAGGTATCGATCAAAGCTTCATTGATGCTGTCTACGGTATCTACATAAGCCAGGTGAGTGTGGTTGAAGTTAACCGCTGCATCTTGGTTTTTGACGTTATTCCAGTCAGTTCGCATGTACAGGGAGCTGTCCCCTTTGTTCAAAAGAGCGGAGACGTCGGCTTTGAAATTCGCTTTGTTGACGTCGCGGATGGCATTGGTCAGAGAGTCAAAAGTTCCTACAACGGTCCAGGACCAGGTTTTGATATCCGTGTACGATCCCCCAAATTTGTATGCTACCACTTTTGCCGCATAATTCCCCGGTTGATTGGACGCATCGGATGCTTTTATATCAGTGGCATAAAATCCGCTCTCTATTGAGGAGGAGAGCTTCTTAGTCCCCACATACATCCATCCACCGCTTGACCGCCACCATTTTATCCGGATGGAATCGCAATCCTGAACCGAATCGGCATTGATGCTCAATGTCCCGATGGTCAAGGGGACGCTGTCGGATGGGGAAAAGTAGTCGGCCCAAGCCGGAAAACTCAAAATGAAAACGAAAAAAGGAAGAACGAACACACTCCATCCTATCCCTTTGCTTTTCCCTCTATGTCTTTGTCTATGACTTTTTCCTTGTTCCATCTGTTTTCTCCTTTTCACCTTGCGGTATTCCTTCTCCTTACCCTCTCCCGCAAGAGGAGTGTAAGTTTGTATTTTTTGCTTTTGCGGCGGACGGCGGACTATGGACGGCGGACAGCTTTGTATCCAACATATACCATTAGTTATCCATCACTTGTTCTATTCTCACATTTCCTTCATCTCTTATCTATTTGATTATACCCCCTTCAATTATCCCCGGATCGATCTCTATGATCCCCTTAGCTCCCTTGGCTGTGATATAATGCATCCGCATGGTGTATCTATTGGAATTATGACCGGAGTATCCCCCCCATGTTGTGGGGAAAGGGTTAGCATATGGCTGTCCCGATTTCCATTCGTGAGAATCTGTCGGTCCTGCTGTAAAACAGACCTCTTCAGTGGTGCTGGTTTTAAATGCAAACCAATAATAAGTGTTTTGGAAGAGCTGAATGGTCGTCACGTTTTCACCGCACCATGTTCCGGGCATGTAACCGACATTCGTACCCTCCCATGTTTTATGATTGGGACGACCAATGGAATCGCCATAGACCGCCATCCGCAGTGTGCCTGATCCGGTTTCCCCATAGGTCAGGATTTCCAGACGGGTGGAGATCCCGTCTTCCGGAGCCTGAAATCGCTGAGCATCCGCATAACCGGTGTTGACTCCCCAATGGGACGAACAACTCTCCTGGCCAAACCAGGCTCCAAAAGCATAAGAAAAGAGGAAAAGGAAAAAAGGAAGAAGAAACACCACCCCACCTCTACTTTTCATTTTCACTCTTAATTTCCCTCTCAATCTTATTCCATTTTCCATCTTTTTCTTCCTTCTCTGTTCCGTTATCCTTTCCCCATATTGGATTTACCTTTGCTCACACAGAATAACCTTAAACTTTAAACTTTGAACTTTAAATGGCTTTGAAAATCTGGAACTTTTGAACCCTTTTAACTCATCTCCACCACCATCAAATCCACCAAACCGGTTTTTCCCTCTCCGGACGCGCGGGCGATCCGAAAACCAGTCTCGGTCTCGGTTCCAACCACAAAACAGCTGACTTCGTTTTTCGGAAGAACTATCACCTTGGGATGGGAAATAACCTCGGGCAGCCGATTTCCTTTGAAATCAAAAAGACCGGAAAAACTGACTACCTGATCCAGTCCGCCCAGATTATTTTCCGCCAGCATGATCCTCTTGGAAGTCTCCCCTGTTTCGGTGTAAAGAAGCATGAAGGATGCAAGTGACCAATCCCCCCATACCACAAAATTTGACACCACCCAGGTCCTTCTCCCCCGAAGGTAATCTAAAGTAACGTTCATATTTTTTTCCTTTCACCTCACACCACCCCCTCTTCGTTCGCCGTCCATTGTCCGTCGACCGCAGCAAAATCTCTCAGCTGTGGATTACGGACTGTTGACTTGACCTAAGTGGGGTATAAAGACTGTGGATCTTTTTAAGGTGTAGCAATGGTCGACCGACTGCGGACAATGGACATTTTACCTAATCGACCTCACCGCATGCGGAGAGCAGAACCCGCCCGGATCTTTTCTGAAACGCTTTAGTATTTCGTATGCCTGACCCTGATACACACCCGACATCTTAGCCCAGGCCAAAGAAATGGAATGAGCCTGTCCGGATGAGCCGGTTCCCACCGGCTGGTTGATCGCCTCCATGGCTTTGATATTGCCCAATATTGAAACTGCCAGATAGGTCTCGGCGGTCACCAGAGCCTGGTCGGTAGAGTTTGAATAAGCATCATCGATATACTGCATGATCTGATCATTGGCTTCTTTTATGGCGTTTTCGATCACCTCATCGTTTAAAAGCGAATACTCCACCGTGTAATCCACCAGCACCCATTGACCATCTTCAATCTCTCCGGAGCTTTTCCTTCTAATTTGACCCTTGGCATAATCGATCTGGTAATCGATCTCTTTGACATATACCCGGTAGTAAAAATACCAGATCACCACCGAGACTCTTGAGGGGATTGACCCACCGGGAATGCGAGTGAGCTTCCCATTATCATAATCGATGGTGTAATCGATATTTTCAGCATATATCTCTCCCAGCGAGGAATCGTTTGCCACCACCACGGTGTCGGGAATAAGCTCCTGGTGCGATAACAGCATCGAATCGGACGAAGCAAAGCTCATCGTCTCCTGGATAGGAATATTCTGCTCCTTCGCCTTCACCTTTTCCGAACCGGTTTGGAGCATAATGTGGGGAAGCTGAAAATAAGTCTCACCGGTCAATTGACAGGCAGCATTCTTTTTGCTTACTGAGCCCAGCTCATGCTCTCCGATATGCTTTTTAACTAAATCTATGTTCGTAAAACTCATATTTTTAATCCTGAAGTCTGGGTGTTAGGTGTTAGGTGTTAGGTGAAAGGTGTAAGGTTGAATATTGAACCCTTAAACCTTTGAACCTTTAAACTTTTGAACACTTGAACCCTCATCTTTTTGAACTTTGAACTTTAAACCTTTAACGCTTTTAGGAATTTTATCTCTGGTACCGCCGTTATCTGGGTTCCAATTGGTGAAGTGACGAAGGGGGTGACGGTCACTATCCTTATCCAGAATTTAGCCACACCATTTACCGGACAAATCTGCCAATCTGATGGGACAGAGCTCAAATCCTGCCACAAGATCACCGTCTTCTCCGGCGAATCCAGATGATAGCTCCCGGAGTGGGGTACGAAATCGGACCAGGTTTCTCCGTTCCACACCTGCCATTTTACCGCTCCTCCTACTCCTGCAGTAGATAAAATGATGCGGACTAAGTTGAATTTAGCGTCCATCCCCAGATATATAGCATCATCCGCATCCTTTATTAATGCACCAGATGTGGGATGATACACGTCGGCAGGGTTGGAATCGGAAGCAGGGATGGTTCGGTCATAGTACTTATTCCCCGCTGAATCATCGTAACATAGAACCTGGTCGAAGGGTTTCTGCCCGGGCTCGAACGAAATAGGGGTGGTGAAAGATGACCCCTCTTTGTAGGAGCAGAATAGCTGGTTCTGGCCATCCCCTATGCCTTTGGTAAAGAAAACGTATGGAACATTTCCCATGAATTTAATGGCCAAAGATGAAGGCAAGCTGGATTCCACCGGGTACAATCCGCTCCAGCTGTTCCCATCGAACTCCCGGTAAAGAAGTGAGGATGCTCCGGGAAAGATGATTCCCACCTTATTATCTGAAGATAAATCTGCGCAGAAATTATCGTCGATGGGAGATCCGGAATAGATGGTCTCTTGGGAATCCCACTCCGAGGACTGTAAACCCCTGGAACGAAAAGCCAGAAGGGTGGAGTCGTTGGAATAGAAGCAGCGGACGAAGGATGAATGGAGGAGCAGCTGGCTAAAGCAGGAAGCGCTCCCGTTAGTTAAAGTCGGACCCGGATCGGAAGGACCCGTCCCCCAGGTGGCTCCGTCGTCTTGAGAGGTCTTGACCTGAATGAAATAGCACTCCGCTGCCGGATCGTAATAGGTCCAGGATACCCACAGACGATTCATGGTATCTTTGATGATCTGGGGAAAATAACTCTGTCCTACGCTGCAGACGGTGTTGACCGTTCCCGGGCTCCAGCTTCCCTGAGAGAAGTTTAATTTCCGTTCCAG
>Ga0315291_10005909_pt1 | contig 15277 bp, 15 predicted proteins | sample YL17G12_20_MG_FD_203070 | JGI IMG/M metagenome (GOLD analysis project Ga0315291, IMG submission 203070) | Sediment microbial communities from Yellowstone Lake, YNP, Wyoming, USA - YL17G12_20 | ecosystem: Environmental > Aquatic > Freshwater > Lake > Sediment | place: USA: Wyoming | collected...
GCAGTACGCCCGACGGCAACTGATCTGGTTCCGTCGCGAGCCGGCCGCCGAATGGATGACGGTGCGTGGATGGAACTGGGTGGAACCGCTGGCAGACCAGCTCGTCGGTCGCCTGGGGTCCGAGGCCTCCCTCCATCAATCCGACCGGCATGACGGGTGGAGAAGCGGTTCGGACGGTTGAGGAGGGCAGGGCAGGCCATGCGAAGCTGGGTGCTGCACGGGACAGATCGGATCGCGGGGGCTATCCGCGTCCCGGGGGACAAGTCCATCTCGCATCGCAGCCTCCTCTTGGGGGCCATGGCCCACGGGGTGACGGAGGTGCGCGGCTTCCTCCAGAGCGAAGACTGCCTGGCGACCCTCCGCGCTCTCCGGGCCCTGGGAGCGGAGATCACGGAATCGACCGACGGATGCCTGCGGATCCGGGGGCGGGGACCCGAGGGACTGCGGGAGCCCGACACGATCCTGGATGCAGGGAACTCCGGGACGAGCCTTCGCCTCTTGGCTGGGCTCCTCGCGGGCCGGCCGTTTTTCAGCATCCTGACCGGCGATGCCTCGCTCCGGAGCCGCCCCATGCGGCGCGTGGTGGATCCGCTGACCGCCATGGGCGCCACGGTTTTGGGACGCGCCAGCGGGCAGTATCCGCCCTTGGCGATTCAGGGCTGTCACCTGTCGGGAATCGCGTGGACCTCGTCCGTGGCCAGCGCCCAGGTCAAATCGGCCATCCTCCTGGCCGGCCTCCAGGCCGCGGGCGAGACGAGCGTGACCGAGCCGATGCTCTCACGGGACCACACCGAGCGGATGTTGACGGCCTTTGGCGTCCCCGTGCGACGTCAGGGAACCACCGTCAGCGTGCCCGGCCAGGCGCGCCTTCGAGGGGCCAGCCTGGCCGTCCCAGGCGATTTGTCCTCAGCCGCCTTCTTCCTCGTGGCCGCGGCCGCTTGCCCGGGTGGCGAGGTGGTCATCCGGGATGTGGGGGTGAACGCCACGCGGATCGGCGCGCTCGAGGTGCTGCAAGCGATGGGCGCGACCATCAGTCAAGAGCACGCGCGAAGCGAGGCGGGAGAGCCACTGGCGGACCTCGTGGTGCGGGGGGCACAACTCCGCGGGACGCGGATCGGCGCCGAGATGATCCCGCGCCTGATTGATGAGATCCCAGTGCTGGCGGTTGCGGCGGCCCTGGCCGAGGGAGAGACGGTGATCTCGGGTGCAGCCGAACTCCGCGTCAAGGAAGTGGACCGGCTCTCCGCGCTGGCCGGGGAACTGGCCAAGCTGGGGGTCCAGGTGGCCGAGGAGCGGGACGGCCTGTGCATCGTCGGGGGCCGGCGCCTGCGGGGCGCGGTCGTGAGGAGCCGCGGGGACCACCGGATGGCCATGGCGCTCACCATCGCCGGCCTCTTTGCGGACGGGGAAACCCGGGTGCAGGATGTGGACTGCGTCGAGACCTCGTTCCCCCGCTTTGCGGGGCTGCTCGCCGAGGTGGCTCCCGGCTGCGGCATTCGAGAAGTCGACGCCGCCGCCTGACCCCGCGTGGAACCGCGGGGACTCGAAGGTATCCACAGATTACGCCCGCCACAGGCGGGCGTAATCTGTGGATCAATAATGGGTGTCCCCCCGGGCTTCTCACACAGTGCTTGATTCTTTGCGGATGCCATGGCTGGTGCACGGCGGCGGTTGGTGATCGCGATTGACGGTCCCGTCGGCGCGGGCAAGAGCACGGCGGCTCGACGTCTGGCCGAAGCCCTGGGATACGTGTACATCGACAGCGGGGCGATGTACCGGGCGATGGGGTGGAAGGCGGTCCAGGTGGGCGTGGATCTCCGCGATCGTGAACGTGTCGCGGCGCTGGCCCTGGCCACGGACATCCGCGTGGCTCCAGGGCCCGCGGGTCCCCGGGTGCTGGTGGATGGCCAGGATGTTACGGCTGCGCTGCGAACCCGCGCGATGGATGAAGCCTCCTCGGTGGTATCCACCTATCCCGAGGTCCGCCGCCGGCTCGTTACACTTCAGCGGGCGATGGCGCAGGCAGGCGGGATCGCCATGGACGGCCGGGACATCGGAACCGCGGTCTTTCCCAATGCGGATCTGAAGTTCTACCTGGACGCCGATCTCACCGTGCGTGCGGCGCGCCGCCTGCAGGATCTGCGGCGGAGCGGGACCGATGCCGACCTGGAGGCAATCCAGGCCGAGGTGGCCCGCCGGGACGCGCGTGACCGCGCGCGCGAAACCTCGCCTCTCACAGCCGCGCCCGATGCCATCCGGATCGACTCCACGAACCTCGCTGTCGACGAGGTCTTGCGCCGGATGCTGGCGGTCGTCGAGGAAACCCTGAAACCGGATAAGTCCTGAATTTCTGTGGAGATACGGAAGTTTTTCCTTGCCTCGGTGAGGGCGGGTGTGTATGATGCGTGCCTGTCGCGGCCCTCGCTGAGGTGACCGCAGACGATGCTGTACACGATCGGATGCAATCTCTGTCGCTGGATTGTCCGGGCGTTCTTCGGGTTCTCCGTCGAGGGAGTGGAGCACGTTCCGGAGAGCGGGCCGGTCATCCTGGCGCCCAATCACGTGAGTAACCTGGACCCGGTGGTGGTCGGGGTTGCGGTGCACCGTCGGGTCCACTTCATGGCGAAGAAGGAGCTGTTTCGGAACCCCCTCGTCGGGTGGTTCCTGCGCGGACTTCAGGTCTACCCCGTCACGCGGGAGCGCGTTGATCCCTCCACGCTGAAGCGCACACTCTCCCTGCTGGCAGCCGGGAATGTGGTCCTGATGTTTCCCGAAGGAACGCGGGGGGACGGACGCACCCTGGGTCCGGCCAAGCCCGGGATCGCCGTGATTGCCGCTCGCTCCGGGGCACCGGTGGTGCCGGTGTTCCACTGGGGAGCGGAGCAGGCCTTGCCCCGGGGCGGCCGCCGGATGCGCCGCGCGCCCCTGCGGGTCCGGTTCGGTCCGCCGCTCACGTTCTCGGCCGGCGACCGGCACGACCGTGAGGCCGTTGAGGCGTTCTGCCGAGAGCTCATGGAGGCTATTGCGGCGCTTCGCCCACCCGCGGAGCAGCCGATGACTGTTTCTGGCTGAGGCGGCATGGTCGCCTCGCCCGTTTCCGCCATCGCACCCCGCATGCCCGGGGGCGGTGCGGCAGCCACAATCCACAGCCGTGCGCAGGAGGTAAGGGTTCGCATGACATCACAGTCGGTCCAATCAGAGGCCTCGTTTTCCACGGATCCCGAAGAGGCGGAGCGCTCGGGCCCCTCGGCGGAGATGCGTGAGATCTACGAGCAGAGCGTCCGGGACATCGTCGAGGGCGAGATCGTCAAGGGCACCATCCTGGAAGTCAAGGATGACGCCGTCCTCGTTGACATCGGCTACAAGTCCGAGGGACTGATCCCCCTGCGGGAGTTTCGGACGCCGTCGGGTGAGGTGACGATCAAGGTCGGCGACGTGGTGGACGTCTACCTCGAGCAGAAGGAGGACAGCGAGGGTCTCATCGTCCTCTCGCGCGAGAAGGCGGAGAAGATCAAGATCTGGGACGAGCTGTCCCGGGTGTACGACACGGGCGGCGCCATCACCGGCACGATCCTGGGCCGCACCAAGGGCGGCCTGATCGTGGATATCGGGGTGCGGGCTTTCCTGCCCGGCTCCCAGGTGGACCTGCGGCCGGTTCGGGACCTGGACAAGCTCATCGGGAAGGCCTTCCCGATGAAGATCATCAAGCTCAATCAGAAGCGGGGCAACATCGTCCTGTCCCGGCGTGAACTCCTGGAGGAGGAACGCAAGCATCTCAAAGAGCAGACCCTGGCCAACCTTACGGAAGGCTTGCGCATCAAGGGGAAGGTCAAGAACATCACCGAGTACGGGGCCTTCGTGGACCTGGGCGGTCTGGATGGCCTCCTGCACATCACCGACATGTCCTGGGGGCGGGTGGGCCATCCTTCCGAGCTGTTCCAGGTCGGCGACGAGGTGGTGGTGGTGGTCCTGAAGTTCGACCGGGCCAACGAGCGGGTGTCGCTGGGATACAAACAGCGGCTGCCCGATCCGTGGGAGGCGGTGGAGCAGAAGTACCCCATCGGCTCGAAGCTGAAGGGCAAGGTGGTCAGCCTCACCGATTACGGCGCCTTCGTGGAGCTGGAGGAGGGAGTCGAGGGCCTGGTTCACATCTCCGAGATGTCCTGGACGCAGCGGGTCAAGCACCCCTCGAAGGTTGTGGCGATCGGGGATGGCGTGGAGGTCGTGGTCCTAGACGTGGATCGCGGGAACAAGCGGATCTCCCTGGGCATGCGCCAGGCGGAACCCAACCCTTGGAACTTCATCGAGGAGCGGTACCCGGTCGGCACCCGGCTCGAGGGCCGGGTCCGGAACCTGGCCGACTTCGGCGCCTTCGTGGAGCTGGAGGAGGGGATCGACGGACTCATCCACATCTCCGATATGTCCTGGACCAAGCGGGTGCGGCACCCCTCGGAGATCTTGAAGAAGGGGGAGAAGGTGGAGGCCATCGTCCTGCACGTGGACAAGGCCAATCACCGGATCTCCCTGGGCCTCAAGCAGATCCAGCAGGATCCCTGGCAGGCGGCCGTCCCGGAGAAGTATCGGGTGGGCATGGACGTGAAGGGCAAGGTGGTCCGCACCACCGACTTCGGCGCCTTCGTGGAGTTGGAGGATGGGGTGGAGGGCCTCCTGCACGTGTCTGAGCTCTCCCACGATCGCGTCAACAAACCTGAGGACGTGGTCCAGGTGGGGCAGGAGCTGACACTCAAGGTGATCAAGCTGGATCCCGAGGAGCGGAAGATCGGGCTCAGCCTGCGTGCCTTCCTCGAAGGCCAGGGCGGGGGCACAGTCGAGGACGAGGGCAACCGCGGCCGCAAGCGACGGCGGCGAGAGGGGGACGAGGAGTAGGATAACGTGGCCGGCTGGAGTGGGCGGCGACTGGCGGTTGGCGTGATTCTCGGCACGATCCTGTTCGTGGTCGTGGTGGGCCTGGCCGCAGCGCTCCTGGGTCCGCGCCTGCCCTTTGGCGGGAACCGCGTGGCGGTCATCGCCGTTGAGGGAGTAATCACGGACTCCCGCGAGGTGATCGAACAGCTCCATCGCTACCGCGACCTGCCGAACGTCAAGGCGCTGGTCCTGCGCGTGAACAGTCCGGGCGGGGCCGTCGCGCCCTCCCAGGAGATCTACCAGGAGATCCTGAAGTTCCGCCGCGAGACCAAGAAGCCGGTGGTGGCGTCGCTGGGCAGCGTGGCCGCTTCGGGCGGCTACTACATCGCGGCGGCCGCGGACCGGATCGTGGCCAATCCCGGGAGCATCACGGGGAGTATTGGGGTCATCATGCAGATCCCCAACCTCGGCGGCTTGCTCCAGAAGGTGGGCATCAAGACCACGGTCATCAAGGCTGGGGAGAATAAGGACCTTGCCTCCATCACCCGGGATCTGACCGACTCCGAGCGGCGGATCCTCCAGGAGGTGATGGACGACGTGCACGGCCAGTTCATCGACGCGGTGGCCGCCGGGCGCCGCCTGGATCGCGCGCGACTCGAGCCGCTGGCCGATGGCCGGATCTTCAGCGGGCGGCAGGCCCTGGCCTTGGGCTTGGTGGACGAGCTGGGCGACCTCCCCGACGCCATCGAGCGCGCCGGGGGCCTGGCCGGGATTCCAGGCCGTCCGAAGGTGGTTCAGGAGCGCCGGCGGCGCTTCTCGCTGTGGGACTTGGTGACGGAGAGCCTGGGCCCCGTCTTGCCCGGGGGCAGAGCGGTGCCACTCATGGCCCTGCAGTACCTCTGGCAATGACCAACCGGAGGAGCGCGGAAATTCAAATGGCAAACTGACAACCGACGACCGGTCAATCGGAGGAACAGAAAGAGATGGCCGGCTGTCGGTTGTCCGTTGTCCGTTTTCCATTGACACTATCTGCCTGGTGGATAGGTGGGAAAAGGAGGTGGATTCCATGACCAAGGCCGATCTCGTGGAAAAGGTGGCCGCACAGGTCAACCTGACGAAGAAGGACACGGAAGTCGTCATTGATACCATCTTCAACAGCATCTCGCAGGCCCTGGCCGCAAAGAATGAGAGCAAGGTCGAACTCCGTGGTTTCGGCAGCTTCCGGGTACGCAAGCGCCGGGCCCGGCAGGGACGGAATCCGCAGACCGGCAAGCCGGTCCAGGTCCCGGCCAAGCGGGTCCCGTATTTCAAGCCCGGCAAGGAGCTGAAGGCCCTGGTCGACTCCTAGCCCTGATCCGAGAAAAACCTTGAACCGCCATGACGCCAAGGTCGCCACGGATGCGATGTTCCGATCCTTCCACCGAAGAACGCACGAACCGGTTTCTGGGGCCTTCAGAAGTTTCGTTCGTTTCCCCCAGAGAGGCCATTTCCCTTGGCGTTCTTGGCGCCTTGGCGGTTGAGAATTTCGGATTGGGGCTAGTCTGCAGCCCGGATCCGGACGCCGAAGCGTAGGCTGTCGCTTGGTGCTTCACTGCCGGGGAAGCCGGGAGCTCCCGGCGCTCCCCTGAGATCCATGCGGACGTTCTTCGAGAGCCGGACGGACCTGTCTCCGCGCTACATCGAGGGCACCGGTCCAGAGCTGGAGGAGCTGTTCGGCAGTCCGGTGCCCGAACTGCCGGAAGGCCAGCTTGCCCCCGAGCAGGGCGAGGCCCTGCTCGTGGACCTCCACCCGGGACTGCGCACCGCCTTCCGCGAAATGGTGGAACACGCCTATCGCTCGCTGGTCGCCAAGCGGGGCAAGGACGCAGAGACGGAGACTCCGTTCGCGTGGGGCGGCGGCCCCGGAACTCCCTACAGTCGCTTCGAGGAAGCCCTCAACGCCATCCTCACCAACATCCTGGAGCGCGAACGCCGCCTCGGGCTGCTGAACCTGTTCTGGCTCGCCCACAGCAGAGATGCCGCTGAGGTCATCCAGGACTTCTTTTCCCAGCCCGGGATCAAGATCGACATCAAGTATCAGATGCACCCCCTGCTGCAGGGCTCGTACCGCAACGCCCGCAACAGGGCCTGGACCTGGTTCAAGGGCCAGAAGGGCGACAAGCTTCGCTACAACCTGGGATCCCGGTTCAACCCCCGACTCATCGAGTGCATCAGCGACGACCAGCTGCCGCTGACCGAGGTCAGCATGGCCCGCCTCAACCTGGCCCAGGTCCTGGTCGAACCGAACAAGCGCTTCCGCCTCACGTTCCGAGAGTTCAAGGAGATCTACGCCGCCTGCCGAGAGCGTCTGCGGGAAGGCCTCCAGCGAAAGGAGGCCAAGTTGCTCGAGCTGTTGCGGCGCAGCTTCCCCTCCATCCGCCCCGAGCTGTACGACGACGAGAAGGCCGCGACGAAGATCCTGTTCAACACGCGGGTGGTGACCTACCTGCTGGGGGATCTCAGCGGGCTGGGCACCAAGCTCTTGGGCAACTCGATCCTGAAGGCGGAGATCGGACCCGGCAGGACCTGGGGCGAACTCCTCGCAGACTACACGGATGTCCTCCAGGCCGTGAAGCGGAGCGAGGCGGTGGATCTGGTGCGCCAGGCGGTGACCCTTGCCGGCCCGGAGCAATCGGAGGGCCAGCGTCGGGAGCTGTACGACGAGGGACGGCTGTACCGCTTCCATCCCGAGGGCGAGGTCCTGAGCCTGGCCCGCAAGATCACGGTGATCTTCGCCGATCTCCGGGGCTTCACGCGCACCTCCGAGGGTGCGGTCTCGGAGCGGGAGCTGACCCACCACCTGTACGAGGTCTTCGATCCATTGGCGTCCATCGTGGAACGGCACCACGGGAAGATCGACAAGTTCACGGGCGACGGAGTGATGATCACCTTCGGCGCCGCGCGCCTCAGCCGCCAGGACGAGCTGAATGCGCTGCGCACGGCCCTGGCCCTCCAGGGTATGATGCGGGCCCTGCGGGCGGCCGGCCGGAGCCACTTCGAGATGGGGATCAGCGTCCACACGGGCCGCGCCCAGGTGGCCCACTTCATCGCGGACGATCGGACCATGGATCACACCGTCATCGGACGGAACGTGAACATCGCCGGCCGGCTGTCCGGCTCTGGCAAGACCCAGACCTCTGCCTTCGATGAGGACGCGTGGATCGGGGCTCCCCAGCCCGCCGCGGCGAAGACGCGGGTAGGGGCGCAGGATGTTTGGGTGGATGAAGATGGGACGCTCTACAACACGGGGATCGTGGTCAGCCAGGACACGGTGGAGGAAGTGGTGAAGCTGGTGGACTGCCAGCCGCTGGCGGGAGCGGGCGGCGGAGGACATCGATTCTTCGACGAAGTTTTGCGAAAAAATGTCTTGCTAGAGTATATGGGCGATGCTAAATTCAAAGGCGTGGGCCGTTCAATTGCCATTTACCGGCTCGGCCTGGAGGAGGAACGACCCACCCCGTCGAAGTCGCCGCCGCGGGGGGCGTGATGACCTGGACGCTCTGGGCCCCGTGGCGCATGGCCTACATCGAGGGCGCGCGCGGCGGCGGGTGTCTGCTCTGCGACAAGCCGCGCGAGGCGGATGATCGAAAGAACCTCATCCTGTGTCGCGGGCCGTTGACCTATGTGGTGATGAACCTGTTCCCGTATGCCAACGGTCACCTCATGATCGTGCCCTACCGGCACTGCGCGGACTTGAGCCAGCTCTCTCCCGAGGAATCCCTCGAAATCATGCAATCGGCCCAACGCTGTACCCAGGTCCTCCAACGTGCGTTCCGAGCCGAGGGGTTCAACATCGGCTTCAATCTGGGGAAGGTTGCGGGGGCAGGGATCGCCGAGCATGTCCACTTGCACGTGGTGCCGCGGTGGATGGGCGACACGAACTTCATGCCGGTGCTGGCGGATACCAAGGTGATGCCGGAATACCTGGAAGTCGGCTACGAGAAGCTCTACCCCTTCTTCCAGGAGCAGGGGAGGTAAGGAGGGCCCCATGCTCATTAAGATGACGGTGCGGGGGATCGCTCTGGACCCCATCACCAATATGCCCATCATCATCCTGAAGGATGTGGACGAGCGGAAGGCGCTCCCCATCTGGGTCGGGATCTTCGAGGCCAACGCCATTGCCCTGGAGCTGGAGAAGGTCTCCACGCCCCGACCCATGACCCACGACCTGTTGAAGAGCATCCTGGAGGGGCTGGGGGTCACGGTGCGCCAGGTGGTCGTGAACGATTTGAAGGACAACACCTTCTTCGCGGTGATCGAGTTGAATCACAACGGGAACGTGATCAACATTGACGCCCGGCCCAGCGATGCCATCGCCCTGGCCCTGCGGGTGAACGCCCCCATCTTCGTGACGGAGAAGGTGGTCTCCCAGGCCAAGAGCGTGGAGATCTCCGAGGACAAGGAAGAGACCGACAAGTGGAAGGAGTGGCTGGAGAATCTCAAGCCGGAGGATTTTGGCAAGTACCGGATGTAGGCAATGCAGGTGCTGCAACGCGAACCCGCCGGCCGATCGCCCGGCGGGTTTCTCATTTTCTGGGCCGGGCGGAGCTGCGGCATGCCCGCCGGCGGCCCTCCTGGCTCTGTGATCATTTGGATTTCCTGAGTGATCCGCGTGTTGAATGAACTACCCCGCGGCAAGCCGCGGGGTATCCGACAACGGCCGGATACCCTCAGAAGAGTCGGAGCTGTTGCGTATGGAGCTTGGAGTACTCCTTCTGCCGCCCGTGGATATGCTCACTCACACCCCCAGCTTATCACACCACACGGACGCGGCAAGCCGCGGGGAATGAACCCACCGTGATTCAATCTTTCAGAGGAGGCAGCCATGGAGATCTCCGAGATCAGCAAGATCGTGACTGACCTGACGGTCCGCTACAGCTTCCAGGTGTTGGCGGCGGTGGCTATCTTCTTCGTCGGACTCCTTTGCGCCCGAGTGGTGGGGAAATTCATCGAGCGATCACTACAGCGAACGACGATCGAAGTCCACCTGCAGCGCCTGCTGGTCCGGGCGAGCAAAGCGCTGGTTGTCTTGTTCACGGCCATCCTGGCACTGGACAAGTTCGGGGTGCAGGTGACCGCCCTGGTGGCCGGCATCAGCGTGGCGGGGGTCGCCGCCAGTTTTGCCATCCAGGGTGTCCTGGGCAACCTCGCGGCCGGCCTCAGCATCATGCTCTCGCGGCACTTCCGGGTCGGCGACTACATCGAGATCGGGACCGTGAAGGGTCAGGTGCAGAGCATTGACCTGACCATGACGGTCCTGCGGACGCTGGAGGACGCGCGGGTGATCGTGCCGAATCGGAAAATCGTGGGCGAGATCATCCACAACTATAGCGGGGAGCGCCGGGTGACGCTGACGGTGCAGGTGGGCTACAGCGAGGACCTGGACCGGGCCCTCCGCACCGTCCGGGATGTGCTGGCGGAGAACCCGCGGGTCCTCAAGAACCCGCCGCCGGACGTAGGCATCACCCGGCTGGCCGACTCGGGCATCCAGATCACGCTCCGCCCCTGGTGCAAGGCCGAGGATTTCTGGAGAGTGCACTACGAGGTGTACCGGGCGCTCCTGGACCGCTTCCGACAGCAGGGCATCGAGATCCCGTACCCGCAGCGTGAGGTGCGGCTGCTTCAGCCCGCGGCGTGAGCGGTCAAAGGCATCCCCTCAATCCCCTCTCCCCTGCGTGGGAGAGGGTACGGGTGAGGGGGCTCTTCCATCGAGGGAGATAGGGTAAGAATCCTTTGCGCATGGTTAATGGCACCCCCTTGTCGCCACCGGGATGTTGGACTGGTTAGCTCTACAATGTTCTCCTTGACATGCCCGCCAGCGCGGTCCGATACTCGGCGACAATGGAAGGGGTCGCATATGTCGGCGTCGGGTGTGCGGCCCAGGACAAGAGATGCATCAGCTCCCAGAAGGAGATGTTCCGATGACACACACACTCTCCATTGAATACGGTGACGACGTCTTGCTCAGCACCGGCCTGCCGGAGCGAGACTTCAATGAGGAAGCGCGGTTTCTGCTGGCCGCAAAGCTGTACGAACTCGGGCGTCTCTCGTCCGGGCAGGCGGCTGCCTTGTGCGGCAAGGGGCGCGTGGAATTCCTGCTCTCCCTGCCGCGGATCGGAATCTCCCTGAGCAACCTACGGCCCGAAGACGCGGCCTCAGAGATCGAGTTCCTCCGCCATGGTTGAGCCAATCGTGATCAACACTGGCCCGTTGATCACCCTTGACCGGATCGGGGGGCTGGATATTCCAGGGAAGTTGCCCTTTGACTTCATCTGCCCCGCCGAGGTGCGCGCCGAACTCGACGAAGGGCGCAGGACTGGGTATTCCGACGTATCGCCTGACTGGCTGCGGATTGAACAGCTCCGCGCACCGCTTTCTCGGGTGGCGGCGTCGGCTCTGGACACCGGCGAGGCGGCGGTTATTCAACTCGCGCTGGAGCGGGGCATCGCGTGGGTGTGCATTGACGAGTGGAAAGGCCGTCGAGCGGCCTTGGCCGCCGGTTTGAAAGTCACTGGTGTGCTCGGGCTCTTGGGACTGGCCAAACGGCGGCAGGTGATCCAGGCTGTGAAGCCCTATCTTGAGAAGGCGGTGGCTGCCGGGATTCGATATGACCCGGAGTTGGTCCAGCGCGTCTTGGAGGCAGTCGGCGAATAGCGGCCAGCAGGCGATGGCCTCTCTTGCGGAGTAGTTTCGTTACGGGTGGAGTCGATCACCCCCGCCAGTCCATCAGGAAGTGGAGCGGTTCTTGGGGGAGCACGGGGAGGAAAACCTACAGCGGTGCTTCGTGGTCATCGAGTCTGCCGGCGCCACTACCGCCTGCGGCGCGTGCTTACCGGGGAGTATCCGGCAACCTGAGTGACAATGTCAAGGCACAAGGTGACGGAAAGAGCAGGGCGGGAAGGCGGCGGCCGCCCTCAGCGGCAAGGCGGCTCCCGGAGCAACCTGTAGGAGCCCCCCGGGTGAGTCATTCAGCGCTTCAGGCGACTATGCGGCGGTGAAGTGCGCGAGGCCCCCAGGTGCGCCACGGCCCGCTGCCGGGGGCCGGCGGCCGTGCGCACAGTCTCCACCAGCTTCCAGTAGCGGTAGCTCTTCCCGGCCTTCTTGACCACGGCGCTGCGCAGGAACATGGTTGTCATCCCATCCCGGGATCGAACCGGATGACATCCTATTCTTCCCCGAGCAGCATGTCAAGACGGTCAGATACGATTTGTCACTACATGCCATTTTTCTGGGTTCAGGCCGGATTTCCCAATGATTTCAAGGGCTGCAGTCCGCTGGCGACCCAATTTTGGCTTCGAACTGGCGAAAATGGGCTAGGGGACGTTGTTGACGAAGTGGAATAATTTTGCTCCCGCTCTCGCGCCCAACATCCCGGATGTAGAGACACCGAGCAGGCACGCGACGGCGGCCAAGGAGGGACTCAAGAGCGTCACCAGGTGAACCGCGAGCCGGGTCCGCATGGACGAGAGACGATAGAGCTCTACAGTGTCTCGGCCCGGTGTCTTGGGCCCGAAGAATTGAATGACTCGCCAGGAGAAATCACGTACTCAGTTTCTCATTCGTGCACGCACCTTTTCGGCACGGCCTCTCTTTGGGACGGCCGAGCTTGACAGGATCGTCGCGAAATCGCTAGTGTCGCCCGACGGCACGGCGGGGACAATATCGGACTCACCCCGCGATGTAATGGGGCAGATGAAGCGAGATCTCCGAATGGGGGCGATTACCCAGGCGCGGATCCCTGCGAGCCATCGGGAGGGGAGGAGCAATGGAGGGAGGGAGAGTCGTGGCGAATCAATGGTTGCTGAAAACGGAGCCCGAGGAATACTCGTTCGACGACTTGATCCGCGATAAGAGAACTGTTTGGGACGGCGTCACCAACCCATTGGCCCTCAAGCACCTGCGGGCCGTCCGGAAGGGCGACGACCTGCTGATCTATCATACGGGAAACGTGCGTGCCGCAGTGGGTCTTGCCAGGGCAGCGAGTGATCCCTATCCGGACCCCGCGAAGCAGGACCCCAAGATCGTCGTGGTTGATGTCACACCGGTCCGCAGGCTTGCGCAACCCGTCACCCTGGAAGCCATAAAGGCTGCCCCCGCCTTCCGAACCTTCGAGCTGGTCCGCCTCCCTCGCCTCTCCGTCATGCCGGTCCCCGCCGCCCTCTGGAAGAGAATCCTGCAAATGAGTGGCCGCTAGCCCCAATCGGAAATCATCAACCGCCAAGACGCCAAGAACGCTTGGAGGCGAGGAGGCTAGGAAGCTTGGAAGCTCGATGCATCCAACATCCCCGCCTCCCAGCTTCCCAGCGTCGCCTTTCATGGCAACCTTGGCGCACCACGGCGGTGCCGTTGGTACAGGCGGTTCAAGGTGTTTCTCGGATCCAGGATCGATCTGCCTCAGGCCTGGGTGGGTCCCTGGTCCGACTGACGGAGGATTTCGAGAAACCGTGCAATGGTTGGGGTGAAGAGCTTTCCCCGTCGGTGAATGATCCCCAGCGGCCGGACCAACTCCGTCATCGAAAGAGGGACGGCAGCCAGAGTACGATTCCCCACTTCCTTCAGGATCGTGGGCCTCGGGAGGATGCTCACCCCCGCGCCGATGGCGATGGCCTGCTTGATGGTCTCGATGTTGTCGAATTCCATGACCACGTTGACCTTGGCCTCGTGCTGGCGCAGGCAGCGGTCGATTGCCTTCCGGATCCTCAGGTCCGCGTCGAATGCTACGAAATTCTCGTCGTTCAGATCCGATGCTGTGATGATCTTGCGCCGGGCCAAGCGGTGGGTGGGGTGACAGGCGAAGACCATGGTCTCGGTGCGCCAGGGAAGAATGGCGAGCGAACGGTTCGCCGGCGGAAAGGAGAGGATGCCGAGGTCTGCCTCGTCGTGGAGCACCGCCTCCACCACCTTGTCTGGGTGCAGGTACTCCAGGCGGACCTTGGCCTGGGGGTGGAGCGACATGAATCGCTGCATGTGATCGCTCAGGATGTGGATGGCGGAGTAGATGGCGGCGACCCGGACGGTCCCGCCCACCTGGGTCCGTGTGGACGCGATCTGGGCGCGCAGCCGCTCGAATTCCTGGAGCAGGACCTGACAGCCCTCGTAGAAGGTGCGGCCCTCCGGCGTAAGCATGAAGGGTCGCTTGCTCCGGTCGATGAGGCGGACGTCCAGCTCGGTTTCGAGCTGCTGGACGGCCTGGCTGGCGGCGGACTGGGAGATCTGATTGGCGGCCGCTCCCTGGGAGAAGCTGTGCAGCCGGACGATGTCGCAGTAGAGCTTCAGCATCTCGAGCGTCATGGTCGGCAACCTACACCATTAGCAACACTAATGCAAAGTATATTTCAATTTCCGCGTGACTTATGCTTGACGTTGAGGTACTCTACCGCAACTCAAGCGGAGGGGCCACTCCGGTTTTTCCCTGGGTCGGCCGACCCTCTGGCCGGCAACCACAGGCTGCGGCGACATGCAAGAGCACGGCTACGGACGGCGACTGGATGTTCCAGACGCCGCTTTGCGGTCGCGCACGACGACAGGGGACGGAAGGCGTGGGCAGAAGGGGATGACAGTGACGGACGCGGATGGCGACTTGATAAGTCCGGGAATGCCACCCAGGCAGGGCCTGTATGATCCCCGATTCGAGCACGACAGCTGCGGGGTCGGGTTCGTGGTGGACATCAAGGGCCGGAAGTCCCACCGGATCGTCACCCTGGCCCTGAGTGTTCTGAAGAATCTCCTCCATCGAGGCGCGTGTGGCTGCGAGGCCAACACGGGGGACGGGGCGGGGATCCTCATCCAGATGCCCCACGCCTTCTTGTCCCGCGTGTGTGCCATGATCGGCATCACCCTGCCCGCCCCCAAATGGTACGGCGCGGGGCTGGTCTTCCTCCCTACCGATCCGGCCCAGGCCGCGCGCTGCCAGGCCATCTTCGAGGAGATCATCCGGGAGGAAGGGCAGACCATCCTGGGATGGCGGAATATTATCACGGACGACTCGCCCCTCGGGTCCAGCGCCCGGGCGGTTGAGCCCGCCATCAAGCAGATCTTCATCGGGCGAAACGTCAGCCTCACGGACGACCGGGCCTTCGAGCGGAGGCTCTACGTCATCCGCAAGCGGGTAGAGCACGCCATCTACCGGTCGGATTTGCCGGCGCGGCAGTTCTTCTACGTGCCGAGCCTCTCCAGTAACACGCTCACCTACAAGGGCATGCTCTCAGCCGACCAGATCGAGCCCATGTACCCGGACGTTACGGACCCGGCCGTGGAGTCGGCGCTGGCCCTCGTCCACCAGCGCTTCTCGACCAACACGTTTCCCTCCTGGCCACTGGCCCACCCGTACCGATACCTGGCGCACAACGGGGAGATCAACACCCTTCGGGGC
>Ga0315291_10005910_pt1 | contig 15277 bp, 41 predicted proteins | sample YL17G12_20_MG_FD_203070 | JGI IMG/M metagenome (GOLD analysis project Ga0315291, IMG submission 203070) | Sediment microbial communities from Yellowstone Lake, YNP, Wyoming, USA - YL17G12_20 | ecosystem: Environmental > Aquatic > Freshwater > Lake > Sediment | place: USA: Wyoming | collected...
ATGGCGATACTGATTTTCGTCTTAGGTGGTCATATTCTACTCCACCTAGTCTACTAGTTCTCTTCATGCAAGAAGCCTCAAATGCCGCAAATCGTCCGTACTTGGAACTTGAGTATCCGGCAGGTGCGCCTGAAGAAGCTCCCGCGGAAGGCGCTAACGTTCCTTCTTATGTTGTTGAGGACATTACCTTTGGACCTGGCATTTTGTACCTTGGCACTTCCGGCGTTACACCAACTATTGATATTGGTGCTGTAACGTCCGCGAAACTTTCTTTGATACGCACTGAACTCGATATCGAACAAGGTTCGCCAAAACAACTTGTCAAGCATTACGCTTCGGAAGAGACCGTACAGTTCTCAATCACTGGTATCGAGTGGAAGCCAAATAACATCGCACGTGCTTTGGGTGCGGGTGTTACATCAGGATCAGTGTCGACTGACATTCTTGAGTGTGGTGGAGATATGAACTTTACTTCAGTTGCATTGAAGTTCGTTCATGTTATGCCATCGGGTGATACCATCAACTTGTTTATTTGGTTGGCACATGGTTCTGGTGATATGGAAATCACGTTCGGTGATGACGTTCATGAGATACCGTTGGCGTTTGACGCATTGCGTTCCTCGACCGACTGGGCGGGTGCAACACTTGCGTCAAACAAACAGTTTTTCAAACTTCTTAAGGAGATATAGGCATGTACACAAAATTTTATAGTTCGCCGTTAGCGGATGGTGACGTTTTTCTCGATATGGATGGTCCTGGCGGTTACGTTGTTTCGGCCGCTGGCGAAACAGCGCAGACTGGATTGTATTATGATGATTTGTTAAATGGTTGGGAAGGGCGTTTATTTTTCTCTTTTGGTACGATTGCTGTGACCGCCACTCCAACGGCTGCTACACTTAGTTTCGTTGTAGCGCAAACGGTAGGGTTGGTTCCTCGTTTGCTTACGATTTCCGAAAAACACGACATGATTGGTGATACACTAACAAGTGCGGCGTGGGGAGCGACCGGTACGTCATTGATAGCTTCATTATCTGTTGGAATGACTTTGGGACGCATGGATGTCGAAGTGCCTTTAGACAAGATCAATATAGATGGCGATACTGATTTTCGTCTTAGGTGGTCATATTCTACTCCACCTAGTCTACTAGTTCTCTTCATGCAAGAAGCCTCAAATGCCGCAAATCGTCCGTACTTGGAACTTGAGTATCCGGCAGGTGCAACGGATGATTCATACGGGAGGGCGATTACTCTTGGTGAATTTCTTGGGACGAACGAGATTTGATGTTGTTGTCTATTTCATTTGTGGCTTTCGTGAGAAGTTGACACAAATTATCAAGAGCGAGACGCGTTTTTTCTGTTTGTTCCATTAGTTTCTTAAGTGCCTGGCTTTCAAGTAATGTAGCTTCCGTTAAAATTCTTGCCAATTGCATTCGACTGCAAGGTTTGTTTACGGGGACACCTTTGTAACAAGTAAGAATACGATACGCTATCGGAAGATTTGAGACGACGTTTTTGACTTTTTTAGTCATCTTTGTCGTGTTCTCCTTTGTCTTCGTCTTCTCTTGGTTTCGATACTCCTTGCGCGACAATTGCAAGAATCACTACTGCAAATAATAGCATTACACACCAACCCGACATGCTGCACATACTCATTGAAGCTTGCATGCACTCTCCTTTCAAAGTAGTTTTCAAAAATAATGCCGAAGGTGGGATTCGAACCCACATGGTATTGCTACCAACGGATTTTGAGTCCGCCGTGTCTACCAGTTCCAACCACTTCGGCAAAGTGAACGTGCGTTAGAAGTTGAATTTATTTTCCTTCGAAAGTCCATGAAAAAAACTTTGGTTATTCGTTCGGTCCTTTTCCGTGTTTCTACCCGGGAAATTTCTCTTTTAGGCCATTTTTTCACGTTTAGTTCCAAATACTGTTGGCCGAAATTTTCCCTCGCGATAAATCGAAAAATACACATGTTGTTTCGTAACGATTAACTCGGGAAGATTTCGTGCAATGTCTCCAAGGTAGAACGTGCTTTAGCAAGTGTTGTTGTTAACGTATCCGCAAGAGAGGAGACGTTATCTAATTGTGTAACAATTTCTTCTATCGTTTCTTCTCTGTGCACGAACGATGTTTGTAATGTTTGTACAGAGGTTTTCGCTGTTGAGCATACAGAATCTACACGTGTCATAAGATCCCCAAGTGAATTTGTGAGCGCGTCTAGATTCTCTACGATGGTTGCAAGTTGAACCTTTTCGGCGAGTGTTGGTTCCCAAATTGGAAGTGATAAGTCAAGTTCTGTGGGTACACCGTTTCCCGAGACGATTGGATGACTATCTTCATCATAGAGTACCCATGACATGTCTTCTTCTTCCGGCATGTTAGGCATTAATAGTTGAAAGTCTCTATCAGTATCTTCATGTGTACAGGTAATCGTAATTACTGATTCCTCGATGATTGTAGAAAGGATCGTGCAACCTACGGCACGTAGGAAGCGTCCTGCACGCAGAGCGAAGGTTTCGTCTTCTTCAATTGTGCCTCCCCATGAAGAGATTACATCGGCGACCGCTTGGATTTCTTCTGTGGTTGGTGTCAACCCTGCATGCCCCATGTCCATTCCGATATCGTTTTTCGTAAATACAAGGTCAGTAAGGATAACTACTTGTGCCGTTTCTGGGTCTTCCCAATACGCAAGATCGTAACTTTCCAGAAAGTTAACAGCATACGCTGGAGCACTGTTTGGATCCTCAATAGGGTGTTCTTCATAAGGACGTTCAAGATCGACCATTTCACACATCTCCTTCCACCGGAATAGTTTTAGTGGTACTAGAATTGAGTTCTGCACGCAATTCTTGACGCCGCCGCTCGTTTCCGAGTTCTTCTTCAAGAAGTTGCTTCCACTCAGTGCGAGTAACTTGTACTTCGCTTAGTGCAATCATTAACATTCCATGAATTGCATCAAAACGCCACTCAATAGAATCGTCGTAGTAATGATTTTCTCCTCGCGCACGCGCAAGTCCGCAAATGGCAGCATCGATGCGGTTGAGTAAGTCTGTAGCGTCGTCTACAGATTGTTGCATTGCTGGTTTTTCTTCTAGTTCGGTCATTTGTATAACCTCCATGTAATTGAATGTTATAGACTTCTAACTTCAACAATTTACCAGTAGTTTGCCGTTACTCGAATTTCATACTTACAATGGTAACGTTCGCAAATATCTTTTGCCCACGATTCTAATGAGACTTTGTACTTTTCTAACTCCTTCCATGAAATATATTCTCCAAAACCGTAAGTCACAAGATCGAAGAAAAGTAAATCACCTTCTTTTGACGTAAGTTGCCAACCTTCTTCGTAGACACCCTCCATAACTACATGATGGTAGATAACACCTTCTATTGTTATGTTTTCGTTTTCTTTCACGTGCATTTCCGACAAAATTGCACGCATTGTTTTTCGTGATAACTCTTCAGGTGTTAAAACCAATAGAAGAATCGCATTTGGATGCATACACATACATTTTTCCTCCAAAACTTTTTGGTCATTTGTAGAACTTCCTTTCCGCAATGTAGTTAAAGAGAATGTCAATTAAGCGGAATAGATGGTTCAAGTATAGAATGTCAAAATGTGGCGCAAGAATGGAAACGTGAAACAGATATGAAGATGTTGACCATTCTGCGCAAGCTTTTACGTCGTGTCGCGCTACATATAGTTGCCCTATCGAGATATATGCATCTCTGAAAGTTTGGCATTTATGATAAGCGACGTCGAACAGCGTAAGACTAACTTCATGACAGTATTTTTTCATACTCCCCCCAAATGCGACGAATACTTTTCACAATCGCCAACAAGGCGCATTCTTTCGTTACGCCATCGAACCAAGCACACTTGTAGTCGAGGCATGCTTTTACACAACCCATTACTGGGCACAACTTCTTGCTTTTTATACTACCCATCGTTCATCACACTCCTCACATTTAAATTCCGTGTATCCGTCGCGTCCACGTCTTGTTGAAGTCTTCTGTTTGAAAATCGATTTGCATTTCGGACAACGACTTCCTGCAACTATTGCGTCACGTGTCGCTGTCCTTTGATCATACTTGCGTAAACCTCTTGCCCAATCTCCAGGATCAACATTAAACTTCGTGCAAGCACGAATTTGTATTTGCTTCATTTGATTAGTATGCAATTTTACAAAATTCTTTCCTGGCTGAATTCGTTTACCGGAGCCTTCAATCTCTAACGCTGCATGAATGAGTTCATGAATGTAAGTTCTCTTCTCTTCCCACAAACCACTTCCAATCTTGATATGTGGTACGCAACAAAATCCCGAAACATATGTCGCACACATACGCGGCCACGAAACGAACAAAATCTTGGGGTGAGAATATTTGAGGGGGTCTATTCCAACTTCTTGACAGACACCCACCCAGAGTTCCCGGATTTCTTCCTCGGACAAAGGTTGCTTTTCTACGTGGAGCTTTTCTTCCAAAACATCCACCTCCTCCGCGCCCAATTGTGGAAGCAAGTAAGACAAAGTTCCTTTATAATTATACGTTCAAACCGTTTACGCCTCCAACAGAATCTTGTTTTGCGAATGGTGTAACGTCGATGAATAAATGCAAACATGTAACCGCAATTGTCGCAAGTCCAATTAGGTTGACTTATTCTGATGAATTCTTCAACCATCCTTTTGCTTCCTCTTCTGTTTGCCTTGCAGTACAAACTTCGTTTAATGCCTTTCTTAAACGTATAGCAATTACGACACTCTTGTCGGGTAGTGTAAAGGTTGCAGTTTCGTTGATTCCGAGCATTACTGTATCGTGGCACAAGTTAACGGACACGGCGTCAACGTAGGGAGCGTCGAACGCTTGCGATTGCTTAAGTACGTTGTATGTGAGAGTGATTCCTAGAATTACACCAACGCTTACCCCCGCGATCCACGCAAGTGTTTCGTTATGATTTTTCACTTTATTGTCAACCCCAATTCTTTGAGATAATCAAGTACGTCGCTCCCAACTTGTAAATCCATACGTTTGAAAAGAAACGCAAACAAGTCGTCTTTTTGAATGGTACCCCGCACGGGGGTTTCAATTTCGAAGACAAATTTTCCTTCCCCCCGACTATGCGGTAACGGCAGGAGTCTCTTTATCATAGAGAGGTACGTGAGAGCAATTAAACGTGAAAAATTCTCGACAACAAGTTTAGAGTTGATTTCAATAGTTACCTTCTGTAGGGGGCTCATTGGGAATTACCTCCTTCATGTTTAACAAATGTAAGACTTGCGTACGGTTGCTTTCGTGGAAGAATGTTATTCCGGACAATTCGTTACTACTCCCACCAATTTTGCATGCCTTTAACCACGTGCGTTTGTGTACACAACCGAATCTTACGAAGAAGAGTAAATCGGTTTCTGGCGTAAGTTGTTTGTTAAGTATGTTCGAAATAACTTCTCCCCACCAACGTCTTGCTAAACAAACAACTTGTACACCAGAACGCGTACTTTTGAAGACAACCCAATTGTCATCTTGAAGGATTTTTTTCACGTGAATCGCCTCCCTCCGGGTTAGCTTTTGGTTGAGGACAGTGCGTTCCCCTTGGAATTCGGTGAATTACTTGTGATTTTTCGAGGTTCTTCTCCGATAGTGTGATTACTTGTGTGACAACCAATTCTTGTCCCGAAACTGATGAGTTAATCAACTGAATCACCGGATTCAAGCGAGGTTGCCTTTTTGAAATGTCTGCGTTACATGGCGAAATTGTAAAATTTCTAGGTTTGCGTTGTATCACGTGGACAAATCTGTGGCATCGGTAGCGAAGTTTGAAAGTGTTGCTTTTCCGCTCCGATGTTTTATATGGATACACATCGATGACGTGTCCCGCAATATTCGCTTCTTCCAATAAAGCCCGAAGTGAGTATAAGTAGAAACGACACTCAGTTATCATTTGTTCGATGGTTTTGCCAGGCCTACCAGCGTGAAAGATATATCGCGCGAACTTTTCTGCTACTTCACGCGTCACAACTCTCCCATATGGCGTGCGTACTTCTTGCGTTACGTCACCTCCTTAAACTTGAGAACAGAAACTATTCGTGCAAAATTGCTTCTAAACGCTCTTTCGCAGTCGTGAGTGTGGGGAGTAACCATTCGAGAACTTCGAGTGAGTAAGGTGGGCGCTTCCCAAAAACTTCTTCTCTCTCCCCGGTTTGTTGATTGGTTTGCATGAAAAAACGTTGAACGTTGACCACTGCTGGTGCATTGTTGTACGACACAATTTGCACGCGAATTGTCTCGGAGGCTTTACGAAATTGGCCTACCTCCTCGATAATACGCGACGTGACCCCAGATTTTTTCTCAGGCATTTATGCGTCTCCTCTCTTTGCATTGACGCTACATAGCGTCGACGTACTTCATGGTTGTCTGAAGTAAGTGATCGTAATCTCCCCTCCTGCATTCCACGAGATAGGTATCGATGATGTTTTTTGGAACACCCACTTGCCGAAGTGCCTTTGTCACTCGCCCCATGATAGCGAATGCATTACCGTCTTCTCCGCAGAGTACGACTTCTGGTTTTGGGATTTGAGTTCCTGGCACGAATTTTTCCATGTAGCTTCAACTCCTTCAAAAAGTCTGACTGGGGCTATTTTCCCCAGCCAGACTCCAGTTTGGAGGGAGGAAACACTACTTCTTCTGATTAAGGCTTGCGTACAACGGGCTTCGTCTCTTTCGGTGCATTTGTGGCGGCGATTGCTTCTGGGCTTACGCCGTCTGCATACACCGAATAGAGATTCGTGAGTGCACGATCGTCCTTGAGAAGATACGTCGTGTACTTCTCGATGAGAACTTTCTTGTTCATGAACTGCAGGAAGTTCGTGCGAAGCCACTTCTGAAAAGCTTCGTCCTTGCGAGCATTCCCTGGCGTGATTTCGATCTGGTCTGACATTTCGAACCTCTCTTTCGCGATTTGCATACCGGTCTACTCTAACTCTCTCAGATCGCTTCGAATGTACTTGGGTCAGATTCCTCCCTCCTTCCAACCCGGGGTGGCAAGTTTATGTAGCATCCAAGAACTTGTCGGGGAAAGAATATAGGTCTCGCGGGTGTGTGTTCGAAAGATGAAGTTCCCATCCGCGGTTTCTTCCGTGATGCAACCGAGTAAAGTGAGTTTGATTGCGTCTTGCACACCAGTTCTACTTGCTGTTATGCCATCGAGATATAAGGGTTCACAAGACTCAATCAACTTGCGGGCATCTTCCACGGTGGTTTTCTTTCCTCTCAAGTCTACTCCGAATTGCTCAGCGTATTGTTCGACTTCGCTGATTGCTGCACGAGGATCTTCTGTGATTTCGTGCAGCCAGATACTTAGTTCTTTCGCAGTGAATTTTCGAGGTGCATTCTTGCGGTAGGCTTGCTCGAGATGCCAAGCAAGGAAATGTGACTTGCTAAGCATTGCGAAAGCAACTTGTGCTTGAGCTGTTTCGCGTACATCGTCTTCTCTACTTACCAAAGCGTATCACCTCCTTCCGTATTTGTGTGTATTTACGTTTTTTGTTTATAGGTAATTATACGATATTCCGAAACCAAAATCAATGAAAAAAATCCATGGTAACTTATTTATTTTCAACCAGTTCCAAATTAGTTAATTTCCGAATTTATCGTCGCTCTCCGATTTTGTAGTGTGCGATAGATAACGTGCAAGTGAGTCACGTCAAAAGTTAAAATTCTTGTCGAATGTTTGTTGACGCGACTTGCCACTTGGATTGCTCCTTGAGTTTCTTCCCGCATTAACCTTTTCGGTTTTGCCTTCTCGACATTTTCGAGAGTTTGTTGCGTTTGTTGCGTTTGTTGCGATACTCCCGAATGTGCTTCGTGACCATTCCACCTTGACCCTTTCTACGTGAAAGCAATCGTGAAGAAAGCCCGCCTATGTTTTTTGGTTCGGGTGGTGGTGCTAATTTTGAAGGTACTTCGTGGACTTCATCTACGTTCATGAATACACATCCTTTCTTGAAGGGTTTCTTCTTGCACTATACTTGAGTAACTTCCTTACGCGTCTGCATAATGCGTTGGTTTACGATTTCGGTTACTTCCTTGAGTCGCTCGTCGATTCCTGCGATGCCTTCCAACCCGGTTGTTAACGTGTTCAAACACATGCAAGCATACTCACGATCGATGTCGCACCAACGCTCGAGGTCTATGTGTTTGAAGCATAATCTCTCGTAACTTTGTGGAGAGTACTTCTTCCATTTGTGAAGGACTTTCATCAGTTTGCGTTCGATATGTTCAAGTGACACCGGTATCCAGGCACATTCCTCTTCTAGAATGTTCTGGAAGTCTGACGTTAAGTCAATACCGAACTTCGCTGCCAAACGCTTCAAGAAGTCTACTTTGACTTCTAATATGTATCGTGCTGCATGTTTGAGACCTTCACGATCCCACGGAAGATCCGCAAAAATGTCCGGGATTGCGTTCTCAAAATCCCGATACTCGTTTGGCAATCCTTCTTCTATCCAACCTTCCAACTTCTCCACAAGTTGGTTGGCCATAGTGATGGCCTTTCCTTGTTTCAAGTTCGACCTCCTTGGGTTACATGCGATCGAGCATACATTCTGCGACGTATAGGACGAATGGTCGGTCTTCTAGGAGGGCTTTGCTAACTTCTACAAACATTTCTTTCATGTCGTACGTCGTAAAGTGGCCATCCTCCCCTCGCATTTGGGTTTTTCCGTCTCCTTGATACCACTGAATGAAGTAAAGTAGTCTGGTATCCATTTTTTCAACCTCTTTCTGTAAAGACACGTAATGATAATATGTCTTCACGTGTAAGTTTGAGTTGCGTCACGAACTCACCAATTTGGTCTTCTAGTGCGTATATCACGATCGTGCGTGCTTGCTCGACTGTTAAGAAAGGAAAGCGTTCGTTCCACTCCTTTACCAATAGTAACGCCATGTCTTCGATACCCTTGTTGAGAATCGCGTACGAAGTTGTTGCTGCTAACTCGTCAAAAGTTGGCGTTAGCGTTATCGTTCCACGTGATTCTGTTGTCATTTTTGTTCACCTCCTTCAATATTATTTCGAATGCAACTTCACCTCCTTCAATGTTATTTCGAATGCAACTTCACTACCTTTGCCAACTTTGGCACCTTTGTTAGTTTGGCACTCCATCTGCGCGTCCAGAATGAGTGCTTCAAACTTTTTTCGACTGTATGCCAACCTTGGTTGAGCAACACTATCTCTTCTAGTACGCGAAATACCCACTCCTTACTCGTTGAAGAAATTGTCATCTTCTCATCTACTGGAAGAGGATTATTTTCCCACATGAGTTTATTCACCTCCTGCAAGTTGTGAGAATACCACACCGAATTTCTCGAGAGCTTCCTTCTCAACGCGTAACTTCTCTATGGTCATGTCAAACTCCATCGATAAGGTTTGCACGAAGTCGCATTCGTTGATCTCTACACCTTTCAACGCTTCCGTATCGACGACGTACTCGCTCTCATTCTCATCGAAGTCGATTGCAGCTCGAGCTGCTTCCTCTGTCTCGATGAGATACCAAAGACCCAATGCGCCATCTTCGCCCCATGATACTCTTATAGACAATTGCTTTATCGCCTCCCTTCTCTCTTTGGGGGACAAGTTGTGGGGAAGCAAAATCCTAAAATTCTCCTACTTTGTTTATACTGGTTCATGCTTTCTCTTCCACTCCCCCACAGCCTGTACCTTCCTCGGTAATTTACTCTTCGTACGTGAACGTGTAGGTCTTCGTGTATCCGGCAACCCATTTGAAGACTCGTATGGTTCTTCCTTTAACATCCACGATACGGTCGTCTTGTACGAACCCATGCTTGAACGTCTCATTTTCCTCGACGTGAATGTGTTTGGAGAATGGGGGGTTTGTTGCCGGAGTTGGTGACTCGAAATCGATGTCCACACAAATAATCCTTCTTGACTTCCTCTGGTACTTCTTCATAGTTTGGTTCTCCTTTTTTAGTTCGCCTTTTGGTTACTCGTCGAACTCGTATCCTTGCTTTTCGAATTCTGTGATAGCTTCTTGTGTGATCGCTTTACAGAACTCTTCGAACACTTGCGGGACCACTTTGTATTTGGGGTTCAATTCGTATAGGGCAATATACGCCTTTACGATATCTCTCGCGATTGTTGACATGCTGTGCCCCGGTTTCTTCTTGTCCACCATCTTCACCTCCTTACAGATTATTCTAAGAACGGATGCCCGCGTTCTTCGAGTATATCGAGAGCAGCCATTCCTATGTCCGTCAAGAACTTGTCGAATACTTCCGCGATGACTTCTTCTGGTTTTTCCGCGCAGTGGAGATCATACTTTTCTTCGTACACCGTTGCGATGTCGCGTGCGATTGCGAAGACGCTGTCTTCAAGTGTTTGCGGCCTCGTTGGTGTTTTCGGTTTCTTCTTATCCATCATTATCCACCTCCCCCGAATGGTCATTGTGTAAATTACAGGTCTGACTTTCTCTACGACTACACCCTTATCGTGATGTCGATAGTGTTAAGAAGGGAATCGAAGAAATTACTGATGCTGCTTGCCTTTGCGGACACCGCCGCGCCAATCTTCGCTTCGTTGACAGCATCTTCTACAGCTTTTGCCGTCTTTTGGAGTCTGACCAATTCTGCTATTGAAATCTTCATGTTAAACTCCTTTCTCAAATCCAAGTACTTGACTACACTTTCCTAAAATCGCAGTCGAATGGGAAAGTAATGAGAGGTTCGAGTTCTCCATCTTCGTTGATTCCTGCGAGTACCACTACTCTATCCGAGATGAGTTTACAACCCGGATATATCATGTCTGCTACGCTACCTGCGTAGTCGAGAGACATGAAGGAGATATACTCCTTGTCGAGATCCTCACTCGCTTGATGAATCATTCTGTACTTCTCCACGATTACACCTTCTCTGGCGCGATCTTTGGGGTTCGTTTGATGTTTATCTCGTACGTATCGCGTGATGGTGTGTTTGGCATAGGAGAAATTCTCGAGGGGAGGTTTTTCTCCTTCTCTTGTGATGTGATCTCGATGGACTTCCCGATGGGTGGCCTTCCGTGTTGCTTCCAGACTTCCTTCCGCGTGTAGTGAAAACCTTCGTTTTCAACAAGCAGTTGCGCATGCGCATTGCTAGTGCGCATGAGAAGCTTTCCGTTGGTGATGCACTTCATTTGCTTCCCTCCGTGATGATGTAGATTGGATTCTGCACGGTTGCATGGCACTTAGGACAGAACTTGACAATGCGATGCTTGCGTGCACGCTTCTCGTTTTCTCGCTCTTCGCGTCTAGTCTTGAGAAAGACCTTGCATTCGGGGCAAGCAGCCTTTCTCTTTAGGTTGTTGGACATGATTCCCCCTTCAAGATTGCTTGGTGCAACTCATGTTGTTTCCTCCGAATGAAGTAGTAGACCTTGCGCGCACACCTTTGTACTTCTTCTTTGGAATAGATAACTTCGGTGGTGCAATCTTGATTCTGGGGGAGCACTCGCGTAACTGAATTGCACCAAGCCGAATACCTACCCTCACAACATCCGGGTTTGGACATTGACCCTTGCAGAATGCATACATTGCAACCATTTCTGTCGTTTATTTTTGTTGCCAGTTCGCAAGCTGCGCATCCTTCATAAGGTAATCTTCCGTGCATTTTGTCGTACCACAGATGTGCGCACTTGGTTAAGGTCGCTTTCCATGCGAGCAGTTCGTCTTCCTTTAGGTCAACAATCTTCATTTTTTCACCTCACTTTACGTTCTCTATAAACACTTGAAAGTCTTCGTCTGTACGAAGAAACGCCATTGGTTGCTCATGTGCTTCTTCTTCGTTTTTCGCTAGCCACCATTTGTTGAATGCGTCATACACGAAGGACACTTCACAGTCTCCTATGTGAGCATCGATTCTTGGATGAGGCATTACTTCTGGTGACAAGTCGCACGTGAGTGCATGCACGTTTGTGTTGAACAATAAGTTGTCGCATGCTTGAAGAGCGGCTTCTCTTGCTTTAGCATCAAGTTCTTCTTCGATTTGCTTTTCCACCGTTTCACCTCCTCTCGATTTAGATATTGTGTGTTCAGAAACTCTTTACGTTTCCTCCATCTCCCTTCCTTTACAACTCATCGATGTTGCTCACCATCTTTGTAATTCTCGTGTATACGTCACAGATTACCATCTGTATGCGTCTTTCCTCCATATACAAACTCTCCGCGAAAAGTTTCCTGTGCTCTTCATACTCATCGGCGAGTTTTGATAGCACATCCGCCTTTTTCATTTCTCACTCCCTTATCGATGGAACGTTGGAAGCTTGTCGATCTTTTGCACCCGTAAGAATCTCTACCTTCGTGAAGAGTTCATCGATAGCTTTGACGTGTTGTTCGATCTCGGGGTACATGTCACGAATTGCCTTTTGTGCTTCTAGTGACAAATTCCACTCGAACAACATGTCGATGTACGCCGCCGTGATACCGATGTTTTCACAGATCGCTGTGAGATCTTCTTGCAATGTTTGCCTGTCGACCGTGAGGTCTTCTTGAGGAGTTGTCTTGTCGCCTTCGTTATATTCTTCGCTTGTTTCCATCTTTTTCACCTCCTTTCATTGGGATATTGACCTTGTATCATTCCGTTTGCTGAACGGGTACCTTCGTGTGTTGTGTGTACTCTCCTTGATATCCACAATCCAAGCATTCGGCAAAGCGAATGTTCCCGGTATCTTCGATTTCGACTTTACATCCAGGCACAGTTAGTACTATTTCGGCGTTCATGTGTAAGCGAATGTTCCCGCTTCCACATCTGAGACAATCGTGCGAGAAATACCGGAATGATACGACTGCCCAGTCAACTTGCTGCTCTTCTTGCGTGTCCTTCTCCATCTTTTTCACCTCCCACTTTCATTTTGACATATCCGCACGACGAGTGGATCGTTCGTAGGAAGTTGAACAATGTCTCCGTCGATTACGAGAGCGCGTGACGCGAATAAAACGGATACGTTCTCCCCACAAAACTCTTTCTCCAAATCTGGAGCGTGAATCTGAATGAGCATGACGATTGCCTCCCTTCGATCAATTACCCAGCGTATGGAATTCCAGTGAATTGTGGGAAAATCGCAAGTGCTACCTTTTCCTCCAGTTTTTCACCTCTTTGCAAAACAGCTTCTTGCTCTAGTGCATGATCCCACCCGGGTACCGCGTCACAATATGCAGACCAGCACCCTTCGACTCGTGTGTGTGCTACACAAAGAACTTGCATAGCTAACGCATGCCGAATAGTAAAAGGTTTCCACGTTTGAGGATTCGCAAAATGTTCAATTGCCCAGTCTGGTAACTTATTCATTTTCACCCCCGCTTATTAGTCGACGATCAGGCTCACTTTGACATCGAACTCGACTGGTAAAATCTCTGCAATAGAGAGTTCTACCATGTCGTTTGCGTATGTTGCCTTGTCGAATACGCTCTCGATTGCCGCACGCAACGCTAGTGATGCAAGGAACTCTACTGCTTCACTAGCTTCCATTCTTTTGATTGTGCGTTCCAAGAAGCACCTCCATTAGTATTGGGGTTCCGTCTTTGTCGAACTTTTCAGGACAGATTGATGCGCATTCGCAGACACCAAGATGCTTTACAATTTCGCATCTGTGAAAACACTTTGGGAACGTAATGGTGATTGCCATGAAAGGTAACTCACCAGATATATGTGGTACTTCCATGCCTGCGTTTTCGAGTTCGCGCATTAGGACGAGTGCAAGTCTTGCCATATCGGCTTGACCTTGTCTATACCCTCTACAGTAACTTGCCATACGCGTAGGAGAAAGCACTTCGAATTCACGCGAGTCTTTCCATTGCGCTAGGTCTAGTAAACGTTCCTTGTCCATCGAATTCACCTTCTTTCGTTTCGATTACGTTGTCGTTTCCTACGTACATCTTCAATCTTGTGTGATTACCGTTTCTGCAATTATCCTATCCCGAAAGACATATGACGAAAAAGCTAAAAAGTTCCTTTTTTGTTTGTACGGGTTGGCAACTTCTCTTATCTGCCATACCGCTTCCGTTATCCCACAATAACTGCATTGTGTGTGACGTCCTGGTATGCGTTTACCCTTCTTTCTTCTCCTCTTCCGTCACTTCAATTGGTGGTTCCTCTGGCACCAGCTCCTCTACTTCTACCTCCTCGTAATACTCGCCTTCGTAACCGCAATGCATACAAACGATTCCGTCTGAGGAATCCGTTTGATCTACCTCTATTTCACCTCCTGGTCGGTGAAGAATGAACTTCCCATACAAGATTTCATCGATGTTTTGGTCGCCGCATCGGGGGCATTCACGGTTTTCCCACCGCTTGGCAACAATCTCACGTGGAACGAGTGACATATCTCCTCCTTTCTACAACGTGATCAGTTCTCTGTGATCCTCGGCAAGCTTTTGCAGATTGTTCTTGAGTATGACGTTTGCTATTCTCATTTCCGATGCTGCATTGAATACTGCATCCGCTAGCTTGATAAGGTTCTCCCTTGTCGTGGGTTCTTGCTCCATCAACTGCGCGAGGGATTCGGTTGTCCATCCCTCGAAAAATGGTTCACCGAGCTCGAAATGCGTCACTGCTGCCAGCACATCCTCGGCCTCTTCTACTACCTTGAGGTTACTCTCTTCGATTTCCATTCAACTCACCTCCCTTCGTTTGCATCTTCTCATTCGGTATTGTTGCCACACTTTCTTCGCCTTGCGTCGTCACGTTATCCGCCGGCGTGCAAATCTCTCGCACCCGTAAGAATCTCCACCTTCGTGAAGAGTTCATCGAGGGCCTTGACGTGTTGTTCGATCTCGGGGAATAAGTTGCGAATTGCTGCTTCAACTTTTTCCTCGAACGCGATCCCCTCGAATAGTGTATCGATATACGTATCCGGGATACCCACATCGCTGCAGATCGCGCAGAGCTCCTGATGCAATTCTGAGGACATGTCTTTGGGTTCGCCCTCGCTGAGATGGTCTTGTAGGTAAAGCCTTTCTAGTTCTGCGTCTACCATCTTGCCTGTCACTATCCTTACCGTCTTCTTTTCCATTCAACTCACCTCCTTTCACATACTTCTTTGGCGTTTGAGTTGCTCATCTCCCATGCTTCAATGTCCGCTCAAGCTCTCTTGCTATCCTATTTCCTCGGGCGTAGCGTGCTCTGACGAGACCTAACACTACTATGCCGATTGATGTCAGAAATGGTAAACTGCATATCAGCACAATTCTTCCTAAACTCATTCACTTCACCTCCCTTCTTTTTAGACTATCTTGTTTGA
>Ga0315291_10005911_pt1 | contig 15275 bp, 16 predicted proteins | sample YL17G12_20_MG_FD_203070 | JGI IMG/M metagenome (GOLD analysis project Ga0315291, IMG submission 203070) | Sediment microbial communities from Yellowstone Lake, YNP, Wyoming, USA - YL17G12_20 | ecosystem: Environmental > Aquatic > Freshwater > Lake > Sediment | place: USA: Wyoming | collected...
GCACGATGACGATGCCGATGTAGCGGACCTTGGACCAGAAGAGCATGGTCGGCAAGTCAATACTCGATAGCCGCAACGCGTACACCAGCGACCACTCCGCAGCGGCCAGCATGAGCAAGGCGAACGGAGCGGCCCCGAGAACCAGGCGACGTCTCCAAGAGTACACAGCAAGCCCGGCCGAGATTGCCGCCGCGATCAGCAAGGGGAATATCAGCGGCGTGTACTGCCAATTCATGTACGGTTCTCCTCCTTTCCGTAATTATACGCAAATCGGCAGAATATGCGAAAACTGCCCTACGCGACTTTTACCCCCTCGCCCTCCACCACGTCGCCGACGACCCAACAAGGATGCCCTGCGCCGGCAAAGAGGCCGGTGAGCGTGTCCAGTCTTTCTGGCGGCACAGCGACGAGCAACCCTCCCGACGTCTCAGGCGTATACAGGAGCAACTGCATCTCCTCAGAGATGCCTGGCCCGAAGCGCACCGCGTGCTCGTAGGCTCGCTGGTTGTTACACGTACCGCCGGGGAAGAGCCGCTGCACAGCATACTTGAGCGCCCCCTCCAGGAACGGCAGTCTCTCCAGGCAGAAACGGAGCCGCACAGCGCTCTTCTCTGCCATCTCGTAGGCGTGGCCCAGCAGGGCAAAGCCGGTGACGTCGGTACAGGCGTGCACGCCCACCTGCTGGATTACTCGGGCTGCCTGGCGATTGAGCCTCTTCATGCTCTCCACCGCTGCCGCCACGTGAGCCGGATCGGCCGCCTGCCCCTTCAGCGCGGTGGTGATGATGCCGACTCCCAACGGCTTGGTCAGCACGAGCACGTCGCCAGGCCGGGCGCCGGCCTTGGTCAGCACGCGGCCGGGATGGACCAGGCCCATGACCGACAGGCCGTACTTGGGCTCATGATCGTTCAGCGTGTGCCCGCCGGCGATCACTCCCCCCGCCTCGGCCACCTTCTCTGCTCCGCCGCGCAGGATCTCGGCGATGACCTCCAGCGGCAGGTCAGCCGGAAAGGCACAGATATTGAGCGCCAGCACGACCTCGCCCCCCATGGCGTACACGTCGCTCATGCCGTTGGCGGCGGCGATGGCTCCGAAATCGTAGGGGTCGTCCACGACCGGTGGGAAGAAGTCGAGCGTCTGGATGACGGCGACCTGGTCGTTGATCTGGTAGACGGCGGCATCGTCGCTGACTTCCAGACCCACCAGCAGCGCTGGATATTGTTCCGCGTGGAACAGGGCTTGCAGCGGGCGCAGGACCTGCGCCAGGGCCGCGGGGGCCCACTTGGCCGCTCAGCCCGCCGCACTGCTCAATGCCGTCAGGCGTATCTTTTCATCAACCATGGGTGTCACCTGCTGGTTCATATCTCGTGGATGCCCTCGATCTCTAGGAGTCCGCGCAGCGCCAGGTTGAGCGCCTCCGTAACGTTGTGGCCGAAGACGACGCGCAAGGGGTCGGGCGCGTGGAATAATTGCGCCACCGCCTCACGGGCAGCGTACACGACGCGGGCGGCCTCGACCGACAGGCGGTGGCCGGAGCGGCCAGGGTTGGCGCCCACGTCGCTCATAAAGCGCACCATCGCCTCGGCCACAACCGGCGGTTTCGGCCAGGACGTAGCAGCGTTGTCGAAGTAAATCATGGTCAAGCCCCTGTTGTAGCCATTATACCACACCTCCCGTCATACTTCTCGCGCATGCTGAAACCGGTAGAGCGATTTGGGTATTGACAAGGAGTGCTTTCTAGCGTATACTTGTATTGACATCTTGAGGAGTGTACAACTATGAGGAACTGGAAAGAACTGGTCAAAATAGACCGGCAGGCAAAAGTGCCGTTGTATCATCAGATCAGTGAGAATTTCCGCGCGTTGATCGGCAGCGGCGAACTGAAATCCGGCGAGGCGGTGCCTTCAGAGTGGGAGTTGAGCGACCTGTACGGCGTGAGCCGCCTCACCCTCCGTAGAGCGTTAGACGAGCTGTCGCGTGAGGGCTGGCTTCACCGGCGGCACGGCGTCGGAACGTTCGTGGCCAATCCCCCAGTGGCGCAAATCCTGCCGAGCAAACTGGGGTTTACCCAGAAGATGCATCAGATCGGCCGGACGCCAGGCAGCCGGTTGGTCAGTATCAAAGTGATCCCGGCTATAGACGAGGTAGCGGCCCATCTCGGGCTGGAGGTGGGGGCTCCCGTCACCGAGATCGTCCGGGTGCGACTCGCCGACGAAGAGCCGATCATGCTCGAGACTGCCTGCCTGTCACAGGAGCGTTTCCCAGACCTCGCCGAGGGCTGCCTGAGTGATGGTTCCTTGTACGAGTTTCTGCGTGAGCGCTATCAGGTGGTCATCACCGCCGTAGATCAGACGCTGGAACCAGTCCTGCTGACCGACCAGGAAGCGCTGCTCTTAGGCACAGAGCCAGGCGCACCAGCGCTGCTGAGCGAACTGGTGGCGTTCACCGGCGACAGCCTGCCGGTCGAATACTCGTGGTCTGTGACCCGGGGGGACAAGTGCAAGTTCTTCTTCCGGTTTCGGGAGGGCCACACGGAAGAGTGAGCCGGTGGAAAGGACAATTTCGTGAGACTTCATCCCCTGTTAGAGAGGCTTGGCCAGGGTCTCATTGTTTCCTGCCAGGCTGAACAGCACGAACCGTTACATGGTGCGGCACTTATGGCGCGCCTGGCGCAGGCGGCAGCCACAGGTGGTGCCGTCGGCATCCGGGCCAACGGCCCGCAGGACATCGCCGCCATCCGCGCTGCTGTCAATCTCCCCATCATCGGCATCTACAAGGCTGATCTACCCGGTTTCCAGGTGCGCATTACGCCGACCATTGGGCACGCCCGCCAGATCGCTGCCGCCGGCGCTGACCTGATCGCGCTGGATGCCACTGCCCGCCCACATCCGAATGGAGTCACTACCGCCGAGTTGATCGCCCGCGTGCACGAGGCGACCGGCTGCCCGGTCGTCGCTGACGTCGCCACGGTGGAAGAAGGGCTGGCCGCAGCCGCCGCTGGCGCCGACGCCGTTGCTACTACCCTTTCTGGCTATACCGACGATAGTCCTTCTCGGGAGGAGCCCGACTTTTATCTGATCCGCCAACTGGCACACGTTTTGCCGGTGCCACTCATCGCTGAGGGCCGCATCGCCACGCCCGAGCAGGCAGTGCGCGCGCTGGTCCTTGGCGCGTACGCCGTCGTGGTGGGCAGTGCTATCACCCGCCCGCAGTGGATCACCGAACGCTTTGTAGGGAAACTGAGAGAGAACCGAAAAGGAGGTGATGCACGGGTTGACGAAAAGAACTCTTATCAGGCCGACTGGTTGACGTAGTAGATAGTAGTACAATCATCATCAGTACAAGGAGAATGAGGAGGACAGGAATGCGTAAGTTCGCTATTGTGCTAATCGTATGCCTGCTGGTCGCTGCAGCAGGCTGCAAGGCACCCGCCACCCCCGCACCGACGAGTGCACCTGGCGCACCGGCCGGGGAAGTGACGACCATCAAGTTCTGGGACTACTATGGCTCTGCCACTCCCTTCACGCCCGAGATGATCGCCGCCTTCGAGGCAGAGAACCCAGGTCTCAAGGTCCAGTACGAAGCGCTGAACTGGGATACCATGTTCCAGAAACTCAGCGTGGCACTGACTACCAACACAGCACCGGACGTGGCAACGGTGGACATGACGTGGGTCCCCACCTGGGCCTCACTGGGCGGCTTCACCGAACTGGACACTATCTCGGGAGGCACGCTCAACGGGGTCCCCTTCGGCCAGGCTTTCACCGCGGGCGCGTTGGAGGCCATGACCTACCAGGGCAAGATCGTCACCGTACTCGAGGACTTTGACGTCTACTGCCTCTATTACCGGGTTGACCTGTTCGAGGCGAAGGGGCTGAAGGCACCCACCACGTGGGACGAACTGGTGGAGGTTGGGCAAAAGTTGGCTGAAGATACGAATGGGGACGGGACGCCCGACAAGTACCTCTACGGCTACTTCCCCGAGACCTTCCGTTGGTCGCAGTTCCTCTACGAGAACGGCGGTACACTCCTCAACGACGACAACACGAAAGCCGTCCTCAACAGCCCTGAGGGCGTCGAGTCGCTCCAGTTCTTCACCGACATGGCCAGCAAGTACAAATTCGCCCTCGACCTCAGTGGAGAGGAATTTATCCAGCTCGTCAAGGACGGGACGGTGGCCATGTTCTCGGATGGCCCGTATCAGATGGGAACCCTGAAGAGTGGCGCTCCCGAGATGGCAACGATGTGGATGGTCGCCCCTCATCCTTACAAGGTAAAGGCGGGCTCCTACCTGGGTGGGACCGGCCTGGTGATCCCGGTCGGGGCTGCGAATAAGGAGGCCGCCTGGAAGTTTACCCAGTTCGCCACGCGGCTGGAGAATGCCATCGGCGTCTACAAGAACGCCGGTGCCGCACCAGGGCTCAAGGCCGCGCTGGAGAGTCCCGGCGTGAGCGTCCCGGACCCGTACTTCCGCGACCAGGTCACGCTGCCGATATTTCTAAAGGCCACCGAGACCGCGCATCACTTCCCTTACGTCCGCCAGTGGAACGAAATCGCCGCCGCGATTGACGAGGCGGTCGCTGCGGCAGTGCTGGGGGAGAAGACGCCACAACAGGCTTTGGATGATGCGGCCACCAAGGTGGACGCACTCCTGCAAGAGTAGCTGCAGGTTGCGAGAGAAGGTTGGGCGAAGGAGATGGCGAGTCTCCTTCGCCCGTCTCGATTTGGGATGAACCTGGGTTGGCGTCCACTGGGGATAAGTAAGAGGAGGAGGCCAATGGGCCGCAGACTTGTCCGGGCAGTAAAGAAATACTACGTAGCCTATCTCTTCATCTCAGTGCCAGTGATTGGCATGGTCGTGTTTCTCTTCATCCCCATGATCAGTTCGCTCGCCCTGAGTTTCTGCGACTGGAGCGGCATCCAGTCGCCCACGTTCGTCGGCCTGGCGAACTATCGGAAGTTACTATTTGACGATCCCAAGCTCATCCAGGCCTTTATCAACACCACCATCTTTGTCATACTGGGCCAGGGCAGCGGCCCCATCTTCGGCCTGATCTCCGCCCTGGCGCTCAATCAAAAGATCAGGTTTCGTGCCGGTTTTCGGACGATCTACTTCCTTCCGTACATGACGTCCATGGTGGTGGTGGCGACCATCTGGAAGATGATCTATAGCCAGGGAGGGTTGTTGAATGCGGCGCTGGGGGGGCTGGGGTTACCGACCACACGCTGGCTCACGAACCCGAATACAGCCCTCCTCGCCATCATCGTGGCCAGCGTGTGGCAGGGCTTTGGCTTCGAGACGGTGATTTTTCTGGCCGCCCTGCAGGCGATCCCCAGGGAGTTCTACGAGGCGGCGATGATAGACGGTGCGAACGCCTGGAACCGGTTCTGGCACGTCACGCTGCCCGGCCTGCGGCCGATCATCCTCATGGTCTACATCATCGGCATCATCGGCTCTTACCAGGTATTCGACCAGATCTACGTGATGACCGGGGGGGGACCGCTCAACACTACTCAATCTATCGTCGGCCATCTGTTCAGCAATTTCACCTACATGAAGTTCGGGTATGCATCGGCGATCGCGTACATCCTCTTTGCGATACTGGCGTTGTTCTCTTACTTGCAGATCAGGTTCTTTGGTCGGGAGGAGTAACATGATGGGTATGGGGGCAAGCCGTATACGGCTGCTAAAGTGGGGGGGACAAACGGCGCTCTATCTGGCTTTGATCGTCACTTCGATCGCGATGCTGATGCCCTTCTACTGGATGGTGAGCACCTCGCTCAAGCCAGAGGCTGACGTGTTCGTCACCCCGCCGAAGTGGATTCCGAACCCGATCACGTTCGTCCACTACCTGGAAGTGTGGACCCGCCTGCCGTTTGCCAGGTTCTTCTACAACAGTGTGTTTGTCGCCGCGATGACGACCATCGGCGACGTGTTCTTCGCCACCCTGGCCGGCTACGCCTTTGCCAAGTTGAAATTCCCCGGCCGTGACCAGATCTTTTTCATCATGTTGCTGACGCTTATGGTGCCTTTCCAGGTCAATATGATCCCCCTTTACAAGTTAATGGACCGGTTCAAGTGGCTAGATACTTATTGGGCACTCATCGTGCCGGGGGCGCTATCGGTCTTCGGTATATACCTCATGCGCCAGTACATATTGTCCATCCCTGATGAACTCCTCGACTCAGCCCGCGTGGATGGGTGCTCAGAGTTCATAATTTTCTGGCGGATTGCAGCCCCCTTGAGCCTCCCTGGAATCGCCACGCTGGCTATCTTTACCTTCGTCGGATCCTGGACTAGCTTTCTGTGGCCGATGATCGTCACCAGTTCGATGGAGATGCGCACGCTACCGGTGGGGATCGCCTTGCTGCAGGGGTACCACACGACCAATTGGACCCAGAACATGGCCGGTTCCACGATTGCGGCCATGCCGATGATCGCCGTCTTCCTCCTCATGCAACAGCAGTTCATCGAGGGGCTGACGGCGGGAGCGGTGAAGCAGTGATCGGAGCGGTGGACATCGGCGGGACGAAAATCGCAGTGGGGATGGTGGACGAGGCGGGGCGGGTGCTGGCCCGCACCGAAAGTCAGACCGCCCCCGAGCGCGGCCCGGCCGAGGGGGTAGCGCGCATCACACAGATGCTGCAGGAGACGGCCGCCCAGGCCGGCGCCCACTTGCGCGGCATCGGCATCGGGTGCACCGGCCCGGTCCACCCGTTGGCCGGGACGATCGGCGACGTCGAATTCCTACCGGGGTGGGAAGGGGCCGACCTGGTCGGGGAGTTATCACGCGCCTTCGGCATCCCGGCGGCGATCGAGAACGACGCCGACGCGGCCGCGCTGGGCGAGGCGGCGTGGGGGGCGGGCCGGGACGCCTCCCGTTTCATCTACGTCACCGTGAGCACCGGCATCGGCGGCGGCATGGTGTTCGACGGCCAACTCTACCGTGGGGTAGATGGGGCGCATCCCGAGATCGGCCACCACGTGCTTGACCCGGCCGGCCCGCCGTGCTTCTGCGGCGCGCGCGGCTGTTGGGAGAGCCTGGCTGCCGGTCCAGGCCTGGCGCGCTGGATGAGAGAGCACGACCCGCAGGGAATCCACGTACCTGAGCCGGTGGACGCTCGAAGCATCTGCACGGCCGCCGAGCGGGGCGACCCGCTCGCCCAGGCAGCGGTGGCGCGCGAGGCGCATTACCTGGGCTTAGGGTTTGCCAACCTGGTTACGCTCTTCGTGCCGGACGTGATCGCCCTGGGTGGCGGCCTGATGCGCAGCCTGCACCTGTTCCAGGATACGATCCACCAGACCATCCGGGCCACGTGTGGCCTGGTGCCACACGAGAAGGTGCGGTTGGTCCCGGCTGCCCTCGGCCCCGACGCGGGGTTGATCGGCGCAGCCCGCGTATGGATGCACCGCTACCAATAGCAAGCCCCCCACGCCAGTGGGGGGTTCCGTGACCGCCTGCCCACGCACTCCACGCACCACGCACCACGCATCACGTTTCACGTTTCACGCACCCCTCATCGGCCTCACCACCTGCGTCGCCGTGCGGCTCGCCATCGCCGTGGCCACCGCCCCATATAGCGGCCGGAACCCCAACTCCTCCCCCAGGCGCACGGGCGGGTCGGCCTCGGTCACGTCTACCACCAGGTGGTCGGAACTGGCCCCCACGATGGCGACCCCGGGTCGCCGGGGCAGCAACCCCTCGACCTGCACGTCCTGCCGGCCCAGCGCCAGGATCGCCCGCCGCCGCAGCCCCAGGTCCTCCCACTGGGGGATCTGCCCGAAGGCATTGGGAGCCACCGGCCCCTCCGGCATGGAAGGCTTGGTCTCCACCTCGATCACCTCGGCGGCCACGGCAAAGGCATCCTGGTGGGGAATGGCCGACGGCCAGTCGCCGGTCGAGTCCACCTCGCCGATCAAGATGGCGCCCCCGATGCGCAGTTGGGTGGCGCGCGGCGGCATCTCGCCGCGCAGGATCAACGCCAGGGTGGCGGAATTGCCGGCGGAGATGATGCGGAACCGTAGACTCAAGGCCCGTTCGATCTCCTCCGCCACGTCCAGGAGCAACCGGGTGTTCTCCCGCGTGGGCAGGACGCCGCCGATGCAGGTCACGTTGGTGCCAATGCCGGCCAGTTCGACGTGGGGAAGCCCCACCATCCCGCGCGCCACCTCCAGCGCCCGCTCCGGCATCACCCCCTCACGGCGGTCGCCGGTCTCGACCATGAGGATGACCTGGTGCGTGACGCCGTGCGCTTGCGCTGCCCGCGAGAGCGCGCGCACCGTCTCCACCTGCGTGTGGAGGCTGACCTGGGCCAGTTGGACGACCTGCTCCACTTCGCTCAAGGCGGGCAGGCGCAGGAGCATCACGTCCGCGCCAATGCCCGCCGCGCGCAGCCGCCGCACGTTGTCCAGCCGCGACTCGGCCAGCATGCTCACGCCACCCGCCAGCATGGCACGGGCGACGTCGGGGTGACCCAGGCAGGCTTTGGTGACCCCCACGACCTCGACGTTGTGGGCGGCGCACATTTTGACGATGGTCTCTGTGTTGCGGCGCAGGCGCTCACAGTCCACTTCGATTCTCATGGTGTCACCTCTAACCTTCCCGAAAGCTCGATAGCCCTTCCCGAAAGCTCGATAGCGCACCGCGCGGTGGTGCTCAGCGCAGCTTTCGGGAAGGTGGCTCACGAGTACGCCGCTACGATTTCCCTCACCTGCTTCTGAACGCCCTCCGCCAACGGGAGGGGATGGTGGTTTTTGAGGATATCCCTGACCTGCTCGCGGGCGATTTCGACGCGGCTGCGCTGCCCCTTGGCGTACCATTCGTCGTAGGTGTCCCGGTCGCTCAACGTGGGCACCGACAGCGCCTGGCGCATGTGGGCGATGGTGTGCGGCTGGTCCAGGAACACCCCTCCAGGCCCCAGTTCCTCGATCAGGCCGGTGGCGAATGCCTCGTCGTCAAACTGGACGCCGGCCAGGAGCCGCCGGACCATTTCCCCAATCTCGGCGTCCAGGATGATCTCTTCGTAGGTGAGCAGGTTCGAGCCGTCCAGCAGCCCCAACCCAAACAGGACGCTCGCCCCCGCCATGGCGGGCAGGAGGAAAGAGGGGGTGTTTTCCCAGGCCGCCTGCGCGCCCGGTACCTTGGCGCTGGTGGCCCCCGCGCCCACGATGGACGGCAGCCCGTAGAACCCGGCCATGCGGGCCACCATCGTGCGGAGCCACAGCGCCTCGGGCGAACTGGCCGTGTAGGAGCCGGTACGCAGGTCGAGCGTGGCGGGCCCGCCGGCGTAGAACACCTTGGCCCCCGGCACGGCGACCTGGAGCAGGGCCAAGGCGCTGACGACCTCGGCATTGAGCACCGCCAGCGTCCCGGCCAGCGTGACGGGCGAGGTCACGCCGGTGGTGGGCATGGGATACATGCCGACCGGCACGCCGGCCTGGGCGAACTCGAGCCCCGCTTCGATGCCGCCCGCGTCCTGCGTGAGGGGGGAGATGGTACACACAAAGTTACTAAAGATGGGGCGCTGGCGCAGTTCATCCTTGCCCCCGGCGATGGCGGCGGCTAGTTCGATCTGCGCGCGGGCGTCCCGGGCGCTGATGACGGACTCGGTGAGCACGTGCTTGCCGGAGTTCACGAAACAGGCTTCCAACTCCTGGACGGCCACGCCGGCGGCCGGCACGTCCTGGGCGCTCACGGTGGGGCTCACAACGTCAATTGGTTCGAGATAGTCCGAGATCAAGGCCATCTTTTCGACGTCTTCCTTGCGCGACTGGCGGCGCACACCCGTCTCAAAGTCCAGGGTGTGGGCCGCGCAGCCGTCCTGGGAATAGTAGGTTTGCCTTCTGTCCAGGTTGAGGTCGTGCCTGCCATCCCGCGCGCACAGAGTGAAAGAGCCGGGTGCCTTTTTCAGCGCGGACTCGATCAGGTGGCCGGGGACCCGGACAGTGTGGCCGGTGACCTGGGCACCGGCGCCGTGCCAGACTTCGCGCGCCCGCTCGGAATGGAACCTGACCCCGCACTGCTCGATCAGGTCCAGGGAATGGGTGTGGATCTTGTTCAGGGCCTCCTGGTCCTGGCATAGCAGGTCCACAAGTTGCAGCGTGGGCTTCATGGGCATCGTGGCTCCTTGTTGGGGTATGGCCGTAGAACCGGCGCTCCAGGGGTTCACGCGCCCGTCATTGTACACAAGCCTGTGACAAAAGGCAAGCGCAGAACCGGCACCGCCGCCTGCGCTCTGTTGTCCACTCGGAAAATGCACTTGTCCTGTGTCAGCACCAATGTTATACTTTGGCCACCTTCCAACGTGATCTTACGGAGGTCAGTACACAATGAATACCAGGTTCATAAATGATTTTCCGGCCATTCCGTGCGTCATTTGAACCGCCCAGAAAAAGCCAGCACTTAGGCCAACTTGATCGGATTTTTCACCAGCCCAAGCGGTTGTGATGCTCAAAATGGTAATTTGGCGGCTAGTTTGGCCTTGAAAGCACCTGTGGAGGCTTCTCGCTGTGCGTAAATCAAATGACGCACCCACCCCATCGTAGAGGGGGCAAAATCATTTATGAGACTGCTTTATGTCCTAGGAACATTAGACTCACATGGCCCGCCGCGGCCGGTACTGGATCGCCTCCGCCAGGTGCGCCGTCTCGATGCGCTGGCTACCCGCCAGGTCGGCGATCGTGCGCGCCAACTTGAGAATGCGGTGAAACGCCCGCGCGCTCATCTGGAGTTGCTGCATGGCCGCCCGCACCAGGCTGCGCCCCGTCTCGTCCAGCCGGCTTCTCCTCCCGCCGCGGCGCCGCCTGCGGGTTGTGGATTGGCGAATCCGGATCGAGCCGAAACTCCCCCTCTCCTTGTCTCCTTGTCTCCTTGTCTCCTTGTCCCCCTTCTGGTAGCGGCTGATCGTCTGCATCGAGCAGGTGCACTCGCGTACCGGGTCGCCATAGTAGCCGCAGGGGCAGGGGTTCATGGCCGCGATGAACATGAAGCGGGCCGGGAAGGCCAGCGTGCCGGTCGCGCGGGCGATGGAGATCGTACCATCCTCCAGCGGCTGCCGCAGCCCCTCCAGCGTGCGCGCGCCGAACTCGGGCAGCTCGTCCAGGAACAGTACCCCCCGGTGGGCCAGGCTGATCTCGCCAGGGCGCGGAAAGTGGCCGCCGCCGACCAGCCCGAGGTGGCTGATCGTGTGGTGCGGCGCGCGGAAGGGCCGATGCCGGATCAGGGGGGTATCGGGCGGCAGCATGCCCGCCACGCTGTAGACCTTGGTCACCTCCAGCGCCTCCTCGACCGTCATCGCCGGCAGGATGGAGGGGATCGAGCGGGCCAGCAGCGTCTTGCCCGACCCCGGCGGGCCGGTCATCAGCACGTCGTGGCCGCCGGCCGCTGCCACCTCCAAGGCCCGCCGCAATTCGAAGTATTGACTTTTGCGCAAGGTTGCACTATACTGGGGATTACCATGCAGTAAAAATCACCTTGTACACCAGGCACGAACGACGTGAGGAGCAACTTGGAAGTATGCCAACGGCGTTGAGAAGCGGCCCTTATCGAGTATACTTTAGCAAGAACTGCTGGAGGAATGGTATGCCAACTTCGGATATTAAACCAGGTGAGCGTGTCAAAGATGTACATTTTACTGAAGATACCTTAAGCGTAGATCTGATTGACGGACGCACGATTACTGTGCCGCTGGTATGGTATCCCCGGCTGCTATATGCCACGCCAGAACAGCGCATGAATTGGCAGGTATGCGGTGGTGGTTATGGTATTCATTGGCCAGATATTGATGAGGACTTGAGTACAGAAGGGTTATTGCAGGGTGCTCCTGCTCCTCGTAGTCGGGTGCCGGTAGGCGTGGCCGCCTATCTGTAGCCGCTGCATCGCCGCCCGCACCAAGCTGCGCCCCGTCTCGTCCAGCCGGCATACCTCCCGCCGCGGCGCCACCTGCGGGTTGTTGATCGGCGAATCCGGATCGAGCCGAAACTCCCCCTCCCCTTGTCTCCGTGTCTCCGTGTCTCCTTGTCCCCCTTCTGGTAGCGGCTGATCGTCCGCATCGAGCAGGTGCATTCTCGCACCGGGTCCCCATAGTAGCCGCAGGGGCAGGGGTTCATGGCCGCGATGAACATGAAGCGGGCCGGGAAGGCCAGCGTGCCCGTGGCGCGGGCGATGGACACCGTGCCATCCTCCAGCGGCTGCCGCAGCCCCTCCAGCGTGCGCGCGCCGAACTCGGGCAGTTCGTCCAGGAACAGCACGCCCCGGTGGGCCAGGCTGATCTCACCCGGGCGCGGCCAGTGGCCGCCGCCGACCAGCCCCACTGTAGACCTTGGTCACCTCCAGCGCCTCCTCGACCGTCATCGCCGGCAGGATGGAGGGGATCGAGCGGGCCAGCAGCGTCTTGCCCGACCCCGGCGGGCCGGTCATCAGCACGTTGTGGGCACAATTCACCAGGCCATCACCTTCTGACCGCCCGCCTGGTGCTCGATTGACCAACTTCTGCGGCAGAAGTCAGGCAGACTGGCTTCACCCATAAGGAGAAGAAACGGCCGCCTGACCCTGCAACGGTTGAGGCGGTTCTGTGTGTAAGTTGCGGCCGGCGGCGTAGGGCTTTTCCGAAGTCGGCTTCTTGTCGTGCTGAGATGCGCTAGAGCCGAAGGATACTGCCCATCGCACCCTTGGCGGCCACTGCCCTGGCCTTTGCTTGCACAAACAGAAAGCCCCAGTCTACAAAGGCTGGGGCTTCTGGCGTAGAGCGTTCTTTCTATTCCCTGCGGAAGCCATCATGTGCGGTTCGGGAGGCTCACCTCTGCCAGATAGAGGGGTAAACCCTCCGTTACGTAACTTAGTCATTGTTTTTATGCCTAGCGAGTCTTTTTTGTTTTGCCAAGAGGTATTCAAGATTATATGAAGACTCATAGTGAAGTTGATTTTCGATAGTAGATATCAAGCTCTTTTCAAATTCGCTCATTCCTCTAGGGGTAAATTCATAAAGAATATACCTTATATATTGGATATCAAATGGAATGTCATCCTTGTTTTGAGATATGAATATAACTGGTTTTCCCAGGGTATGTGCCATCCCTATCTCATAGAACACATTTGGATTCCTTCCAGTACAGTCTGCAATAACGATACGGCAAGAATTCATTGCATTCCATATATCTGATACGATAGAGCTCGCTGTAAAAAAGTCATCACCTCTTGCGACAGTCAGGTTCAATTTTTGAGCCGCGCTCCGAATATGGTCATCATATACTGGTTTCAACTTCTCCAGGAATGGCATGACAACAAAAATATCTGCCGTTACCGCTGGCTCTGAAGGCAAGCCAAATAAAGGTGAGCAAACTATCGAATCCCGAGAATAGTTTGTCAATTGTGTCAAGCTAATATCAAGAGCGCTAATTAACGTTAAGAGGCGGTCAGTCGTACTAATCTCTCCTTCCTCGCCTATCTCTAAAAATCCTAACTCTTGCAATCCTTCAAGCAATTTACGGGCTTGCATCATAGAGTAAGAATCGAGAACATATGTTTCTCTTATCTTAGTAATCTGTTTATCTCTAACGAGTTTTAAGAATTCAAAAGGATGATAAGCACTCCGTCTCATAAGTATCCATCTCCTAATTGTATGTTTTTTATAAGGGACGGCTAACGATAAAGCTCAGCGGCGCGGCTCCGCCGCGTCCGCTGGAGCGCCTAGTTGGGCGCCTGATTGGTTATGAACCTGGCAGGTGAGAGCAGATGAGATCTGCTATATCCTGCATCCCGTGTCTCTCAAGATATTCAATAAATACAGGCCAAGGTGGTATGTTGCTTCGATAAGGGTTATCGCAGGGGCCAGTGTACATTCCGCCGCCGGGACCGCTATATAGGCCACCTCCAGGGCCAGTGTACAAGCCACCACCTGGCCCAGTATAGAGTCCACCACCTGGACCTGTGTAAAGCCCACCTCCGGGGCCCGTGTATAAGCCCCCACCAGGGCCGGTATACAACCCGCCTCCAGGACCAGTGTACATTCCACCATCTGGACCAGTATAGGCTCCGCCGCCCGGGCCCGTATACATCCCGCCACCCGGGCCAGTATATAAACCTCCACCAGGTGTCAAATGTCGGCCCAATGGCACCATAGATGTTCACCTGATAGGGCGCCATTTGGATGTTGTCGGGCGGTCTGTTTTCTCGTTGTTCAAGTGCCAATCTGAGTGTTGATCAGAACGTTTACAAGTCGTGAAAAATCGTGTGCGTCAGGTCGCAGGAGGAGCGCGCGAGTCACTCATTTTCTCCCTCACAGGCCCTGCTCCGGACGCGCCAGGAGTTGGCGTGAACGGGCGCGGAAACTCTCGCCGGTGATCGTGGCGGCGGGGCCAACGATGGTCCCGTCGGCCATAACTCGGGCACGTCATACATCTTGCACACTGCTTGACTTAGATATACTTGCGCTGCTTCCGTTTGTTGTAACCTGGACAGGGGAGCGTTTCTTCTGATCAGCAAGAAGGTCAAAATCAAACTTGGGCTGCGCTATTTCGATGTTATCAAGTGTTTCTCTCACGGATTGCACAAACAGACTTGGAACTATCCCTATCAGGCGTCCAGTATCCTCGGTGGCTTTAAATCTCTCTGGTGCAGGCACAAGGCAAACATCATTGGGGAGAGAGAGCGCGTGAACCAGAGCGTTTCTGACGGCTGTAAGTATATCGGCCGGGTTTCTGTTAGGAACCTGTCCTTGAGCAGTCAGAAGCCAATCGAAGTTGCTCATCTTCTCGCAGAATGCGGAAATGCATTTTTCGTCAGGTGGTTTCGGCTCGCCAAGCAGGGCCTGACCAAATGCGACTACACATGACATAGCTGTTGTCATGGCTGCAAAACCCAACACCTTTGGTGAGTGGTTTGCACACAAGTCGGCTTCTTGTAGATATAAGTCAGCGGACTGTCTGACTTCTAATGTGATCTTACCCATGCTGGTACCTCCCTATCGTCCCATATTTGTGGAGAAATCAGATAAGGCTCGTACGATTTTCGGCCTCCCCGAGAGCATCAGAATGGTACGACTTCTATATGAGGCAGATCCTCTCGCTGACTTTGTATCACACCTCCTGGTACCAGGGCAGTCCCTACCCTTGATAGTGTACTGCGATTTTGCGCAAAAGTCAATACCCCGAATTGACTCACTTAGAATGTTACCGAACGACAATCGTTGCCTTACGAGTAAATGTTACCGAAAACGAATCGTTGACTCACGTAACGGTGTTACTCAAAGTGCATTCGTTGACTCACGGGATAACG
>Ga0315291_10005913_pt1 | contig 15274 bp, 17 predicted proteins | sample YL17G12_20_MG_FD_203070 | JGI IMG/M metagenome (GOLD analysis project Ga0315291, IMG submission 203070) | Sediment microbial communities from Yellowstone Lake, YNP, Wyoming, USA - YL17G12_20 | ecosystem: Environmental > Aquatic > Freshwater > Lake > Sediment | place: USA: Wyoming | collected...
AAATTTGAGAAAGTGTATATAGAGGTACTAAATGAAACTAACAAAGAATAAAATATTATCTGGAATTATTATCTTTGAATTAATAACTACCCTCTTAGTCCTTTTTGATATCCAATACTTCTATCTAAGGGCGCTTTTTTCTTTTATTTTTCTAATAACTATTCCCGGGTTGTTAATTATGTTGATGCTCGAAATTAGAGAGATTAGTTTTTGGGAATATTTGGTATATACAATTGGATTAAGTATTGCTTTTTTGATGTTTGGAGGATTATTCATCAATTGGACTTTGCCTTTAGTTGGGATTGATAAACCTTTGTCATTAGTTACCCTATTTGTAAGCTTTAATATTTTTCTGTTGGTTTTTTGGCTTATTGATTTCAAACGAAATATAGAAATTTCGCTTGAAATCAAACTACCAAAATTGAGTTGGCTGAACAAGGGTTTTTTTACTATTGTAATGATTTTTCTTTTTCTTAGTATTTTAGGAGCTATAACACTAAACAATCATGGCCCTAATATTCTTACAATGATTATGCTTGGAGGTATTGCTGTCTATGTTTTCATGCTTGTTTTTTTTAGAAACAAACTGAATGAGAATGTTTATCCCTGGGCTATTCTGATAATTTCTTTATGTATGTTATTAGCGACATCACTTAGAAGCTGGAACATCTTTGGCCACGATATTATTATAGAGTACCAAATGTTTCAGTTAACAAAAGAAAATTTTCATTGGAGCATGTCAAATTTTCCAGGTCATGCGTATAATGCTTGTTTAAGCATAACAATTTTACCAATAATTTTATCTTGGTTTTTGAATATAAATGATGAATATATTTTTAAGATTTTTTTTCAAATTATTTTCAGTTTCATATCCGTTGGTGCTTATTTATTTTTAAAAAGATATACAAAAACTGCGTTAGCTTTTATAGCTATGTTATTTTTTATTTCTTTTCCAACTTTTTTTATAGATTTACCTATGATGGCAAGACAGGAAATTTCTCTTTTTTTCTTTGCTTTAATCGTGCTTATTCTATTTAACAAACAAATTAATCCAACAATAAAAACACTAATTTTTACAATATTCGGTTTTTCAATGATAGTCTCTCATTATTCTACGAGTTACGTAGCTTTTACACTTTTTTTATCAACATATATACTGACTTTTCTGTATAGTAGATTTGAAAACAGAAAAATAAAACAATGTATACTCAAGCATGCAAAAAAACAAGAATATTATCTCAAAGGTTATCTTGTTTTACTACTTTTAGTTTTTGGGTTTCTATGGTATTCGCCAGTAACCCACATTAGTAATGGTTTAATTGATTTTATGAATAAGAGTTTTAAAAATTTAGGAAATATTTTTAGTGAAGACCTAAGAGAAGAAGGAGTATCCATTTTTGAACAGTTTAACATATTTTATGAACCAAAAGATCAAATATTATTATTGCAAGATTATGTAAAAGAGACTGAATTAAAATACGAAAATGAATCCTATATAAATTATTACCCACAAGAAAAATATGAAGATTATAAGCCAACAGTCATACCTGCAGAGCTAATTCCTATAAGAATTATTTCAAATATAGCACCAAAGATAAATCTTTTCATAGATATAATCAAAAAGTTAATGAAAGTTTTTATTATAGTTGGTGTTTTTTATCTTTTATTTAATCAATTCAAAAAAAGAGAATTAGATACAGAATATATAGTTATGACATTAGGCAGTCTTTTGATGTTGGTAGTTGTGGTAGCTTTACCATTCGCTTCTATAGAATACAATTTATCAAGGACTTATCAACAAGTTCTAATATTTTTATCTTTACCAGCAATTCTTGGAAGTCTAGTTATATTTAAATTTTTGAAAAAAGAATATATAAAAATTATTTTAATTTTATTTATATTTATTATTTATTTTCTATCTTATTCTGGGTTTATTACTCAAATTATAGGTGGTTCAGAGGCGTCTATTCATTTAAACAATTTTGGAACGTACTATGACAAGTATTATACCCACAATTCAGAAATTAAGTCTGCAAAATGGTTATCGAATAATTTTGATAATAAATACCTCGTATATGTAGATAAATTTAACCTTTCAAAATTAAAAACTTTTTCTAACATTAAAGATGGACACTTTATTTATGATATTCTCCCATCAATATTAGACAAGGATTCTTATGTTTACCTTAGCTATGCGAATACTATTAAAAAAATAATACCACCATCTTACCAGGAAGGGATAATAATTCCGAGTTATAACTATCCAACACAATTCCTAAACGATAATAAAAACAAAATTTATAACAATGGAAAATCAGAGATTTTTAAATGAAAAAATTAAATATACTTTATATCACTGAATATTTTCCACCTTACATTATAGGTGGAGCAGAAATCAGTACCTCTCTTATCGTAAAAGAGGTATCGAAATATCATAATTGTTATATACTCATTGGTAATTTTCAGAAAATGCCTTGGTTGTTTGAAAGATCTGAAGTTTTTCCGTTTCTTAAAAGGTATGAAATAAAAGAAAAAAATCTAACCAATATTATCAAAAGTGAAGTAAAGTATTATTTAAACATTTATATAAATAAGAAAATCCTCCTGAATTTAATTGATGAAAAAAAGATTGATATAATTCATGTAATACCAACAGGATATTACGATTTTCCTATACTCAAATCAGCCTTGGATTCAAATAAACCTATTATAATTGATAATAGGAATGGAATTCTCGCCTGTCCGATTTCATTTTGCAGAAAATGCAAAAAAAATTTCTCTTTTGATTTTCAATGTATAAAATGTGTCAGCAAAAATTATTCAATAGATTTAGGCTTTTTTAGTTTTATTAAAATAATATTTTCTACTTATGAATTATTAAGATTCAAAATTATAAAAAATATTTTAAATAAAAAAATAAGTAAAAATAGTAATATTATTTTGGTCTCAAATAGTAATTATGTAAAAAATCAGTTAATAGAGGCAGGCTACCCTAAAAATAAAATAGTTGTTATATATAATATCTGTGATTTTGAAATTCTTGATAATAAAATTTTTAAAAGGGAAAACAAAATAGTTTTTGCAGGGTCACTAGAAGAATCAAAGGGCATTTGGGATGCTATTAAAGCTTTTGAATTATTAAATGATAAAGATTTATATTTTGATATCGCGGGGGATGGTAGAGAAATGGATTCAATAAAAAAATACATCTCTGATAAGAAAATTAAGAATATTAACCTTCTTGGTTGGATAGATCATAATCAAGTGTCTAAGTTGTATCTCAAATCAAAAATAATTATTGCTCCTTCTGTATGGCCAGAACCTTTTGGCAGATTTATACTGGAATCTATGGCAACAAGAACTCCACTTATTTCAACAAAAACGGGGGGAACTCCAGAAGAAGGCATAAGAGATCAAGAAACCGGCTTGTTAGTTGAACCAAATAACCCCCAACAGTTAGCAGAAGCAATAAAAAAACTATTAACAAATAAAAAATTATATGAAAAAATTTCTAAAAATTTACCAAAAGAAGCTGAAAAGTATTCCCCAGAAGTTATTGGAAAACAAAGAATACTATTATATAAAGAAATACTTAAAAAAAATAATATCTGATCTGAGGTGTTTAAATAGAACAAACTTATTAAAGAAATCTTTTAATTAAAAATAAATAAATCAGTGCTGTAGTACCCTGTCCCAAAATCTAACCTATTCCAACCCCAACAATACCCAAAAAATTCATCTTAATCAAAATTACACTAAGTGAAAGAATGATAGTGGTACTCATGAGATTCAATAAAATCATTAATTTTATTTTATGTTTTATGTTTAGAATTACACTCTCTATAGAATTTATTGAAATAAATATTCCTGCAATCGATAAAAACTTTAGCAGGATAAATCCCTCATTAGAATATTTTTCCCCAAATGCCAACAAAATATAATTTCCAAATAGAAAAATAACAATAATCGCAGGGATAACAATTATAGAAATTATTTCTATCACTTTTTTTAAATGCACTTTAATTTTGTTTCGCCGTAAGAGCTTTCTGCAAATAACGATTGGGAGGTCGCCGTTGGTATAATATAGAGAAGGTTTGCAATCATCATGTCCATATAAAAATATGCCGAAAACTTCGCTCCTGTGAATGGTAAACTAAAATGCATCTAAGGTGGAAAATAAAAATGCACCTTTTAAAAGAAACAGTTCTTTGCTATAGTAGGAATAAGAATCAATACTATAAGGAAAGGACTGAGAGACGGTTAACAAATACTAATTACTTCTTTTAACTTTTGATCCCTTTTTCATTTTCATCATTTATACAAAAGTTGCGAGAATCGTTCTGTTTGGGGAGTCAGACAATAGCCATTTATTTGGCTTTTACTTACTGAAGAGTTTTTAATTAACAAAACTTTAAATTAATGTCTAAGATTGATTCTTTTAGGGAATAATATAATTAGAGAAAGGTATATTTTAAAATAGAATAAGTAACTTCGAAAGTTGATAAAGGCAAACTATCCGAAAGGATAGGACGCAAAGTTATGGGTCTAAAGTGCTTAAAGCACTAAGACTGCCAGACTGCCGGCTTTTTTTATTTGCCTCTGGATGATTAATGTTTATGTAAACGGATACTATTTTTTTAAATATATAAAAAGGAAAAAATTTATGATAAAAATCGGTATAATCATATTATTAGTTCTTTGTCTGACCTTGTTATTATTAACTGGTTGTATAGTAAATACAGTCATTCCCGAAACAGCTATTGGGAATTTAGAAAACCAGGAGAATACAGAAGAACCTGTAATAGAGAATACAGAAGAACCTGTAATGTGGTCTGGTTTAGGGATGGGGCTTTATTACCATCAGGAAAGTTATGTAGACACACTACTAGCTAATGGATTTGAAGATTTAAGAATTGACATTCCAGATTACCAAAATACTGCGTGGTTAGCCTATTCAAAAGCAACACTTCCTGGAATTATTGCTAAAGGTGCAAAGGTAATTTGGGGAGTATCTTCAAATAAAGGTAATAATACAGATTATATAATCACTGCTGAAAATTGGTCTACATTCAGGCAAGCTATATTAGATAATGCACAATGGGCACAGAATAATGGAGTATATGAGTTTCAGTTAGGCAATGAAGAAGAACTCCACGTTGATGGTACAACAATGACGGTAGCTCAAATAATTGCCAATCTTAAATCTGTTGCTACTGATGTTCAAGAAATATTTACTAACAGGAATGTAAGTTATTCTTGCCCTCAAAGCTCCATAGATGATTGGATAACGGCAGATAAGGGCGATATTGATATTTTAGCTTCTAATATTTATAGGGGTGGTTGTGGATTTTATAATGATAATTGGAAAACCGACATAACAAATCTGGTGAATGCCTTTGGGGTTGATGGTACTTATTTAACAGAGTTTGCCATCAGTGGGTCTTCTTTAGATGATTACTCTACTGATGAAGCAGTACAGGCAATAGCAGTAACTGAAATGATTGAATATATCAAAGCTTCGGGGATGAAAAGAGCATTATTTTATACTTGGCGAGATTATACTGGTGGTCTTTTTGGAGTTGTAAAAGCTGATGGTACTTATAGATTATTATGGAATCAGGCTCTACTCAATTCAGGGTCCGTAAAATCTATTACTGTTCCAGCAAAAACTGCCACAATATCATTACTAAATACAATTGCACTTATACCAAAAATAACCAGATAGCACCAACCCCTGCATTAGGCTCTAGTGTCACGTCAACCTTGTAATGCCGTAAATAACGTGGTATATTTCTTCATAATCAAATTAGGAGGATTGGATATGAAGAAATACATCGTGACAATTACCGAAGAAGAACACGAAGCTCTTGGCGAACTCACTTCCAAGGGCGAGCACAAATCACAAAAAATAATCGATGGACTGATTCTGCTTGGGTGCAAAGTTATTTTCTTTAAATAAAGTAACTTTGTTTGGAAGGGATAAATGGTCCTCGAAATATAGCTCCGTAAATGTTTCCGGTTTTCGGGGTTTTCGCGGGTAATTGAGAAATACAAAACTAAAGAAGTTTCTTAATAAATAATAAGTATATTACAGAGATTATTCCCTGTCCCACAATCCAACCTATTCCAACCCCAACAACCCCAAACAAATTCATCTTAATAAAAAATACGCTAAGTGAAAGAATGACAGTGGTATTTATGAGACTTAATAAAATCAATAATTTTATTTTATGTTTTATATTTAGAATTGTACCCCCGATAGCATTTATTGAAAAAAATATTCCTGAAATCGATAAAAACTTTAACAGGATAAATCCATCATCAGAATATTCTTTTCCAAATGCCAGCAAAATATAATTTCCAAATAGAAAAGTTACAATAATTGCAGGGAGAATAATTATAGAAATTATTTTTATCGCTTTTTTTAACTGTACTTTTAATTCTCTTTCGCTGTAAGAGCCTTCCGCAAATAAAGATTGAGAGGTTGCTATTGGGATAATATAGAGAAGGTTTGTAATCATCATGGCCATATAAAAATATGCCGAGAACTTCGCTCCGATTGAATTTGTTATAAGTATCGGTAAGGCCATTACCGGCAAGCCTCCAATAAAACCCGCAATATAGTTCCCAAGCGAAAATTTAGTCATTCGCTTCACAATACTTCTGTCAATAATTGTTTTAGGTAAGTAATTGAAACGTAAGATAAGAAATGCCAGACTTACTAAAAAAGCGACGGCCATCGCTATTCCCATAGACACGACTATGCCATAGGCTCCGAGCGCTACTAAAAATATCGGGAGAATTAGTTTAGCAATGCTGGATATAGTGTTTTTTATTAACACGAATTTTGATGAGCGGTAGGCTATGAAAACATTTTCCGATATTGCATTAAGTGAAGAGAAGACTATAAATAATATAAACAGTAAAGAAAAAATAATGCTTTCTCTGACAAATAATAATCTTGGAGAGAATGTTTTTAAAAAGACAAGAAAAAATATTGAAAGGAATATTGAAGTTAATCCGACAAGCGTAAACGAAGTATTTATCTTTTCATTTTTTTTATCAGAGGTAGGGAGATACTTAATTAAGCTGTTTCTCAGTCCTAAAAGACTAAAACTTGAAATTAATGTCATTATAGAAATAAGGGTTGTCCCGATTCCTACTTGTTCGGCAGAGTATAGACGTGCATTTATAATCCAAAAGAAGAAACCGAATACAGCCATCACTCCCGTGCTTAACATCAGATAAATTGAATTTCTGAATAAGGAGTCATTTGACAAATAGTTGTAAAATTTAGAGATTGTTTTTTTCATTTAGATACCTAAAATTATCTTATAAATTAAAAATAAGATTTGAATAACTATTGTTTTTTTAAATAATATAATATAGAATATCATTATGAGAAAAATAGTTCAAGCAGCATCTTTTACATTATTTATTTTTGGTCTACTCGGGTGGTTATATATAGCCGCAGTCTCTTTGGTACGCCCCGAAACTCTACCTATTCAATTAACCCATTTTGCTCCCTGGCCGAGAGAGGATACTTTTGGTATTGTCTCTTTTGCTGTATCTTTCGTATCCTTTTTCATTTGGAATCTGGTAAAAGACAATAAATAGACTACACTTAAAGCCAGGGGAAAGCCTTAAATAGCAAAAATAATCCTATTGATAGTAGCATGGTGTTTTCCTTTTTCCTTAATTTACACCTTAGATCAAACTATATCAAAATTAACGCAGAATTTATCACCGTTTAATTATGATCATATCATTAGCTGAGTGTTAAAATACACTCTAGAGCTGACAAGTGGCTTACTAAAGCAGACGACCTGATTGCTTCATTTTTGTCTAATACTGTATTTGTCATAAATTATTTTATAAAATCCTCAATAGGCGTACTTATATATGAACACTACCACTTCACACCATCTAATATTACCAAAATATTTGATAAAAGTAAAAAGAAAAGGAAGAAAAATTTCAAAAACGTGCGCACGGGGGAGTGGGACAAGCGTTTTTATCTCTTTATTTTCTTTTCTGGAAATGGTAAACTAAAATGCACCTTTTAAAAGAAACGGTTCTTTACTATAGTAGGAATAAGAATCAATATTATAAGGAAAGGACTGAAAAATGGTTAACAAGACTATGTATCAAAAAATTCAGTATTTCAAGAGAAAAGGGTTTACCAAAGCAGACATTGTAAGAGAAAGCGGATTAAACAAGCGAACGGTCTGTAAATATTACAGCATGTCAGAGAAAGAATACTCTCGGCATATAGAAAAAGTGAGGTATCGGACTAAGGTATTTGAGCCTTACCAGTTCCATATTCTTGAGGTTTATAAAGTGAATGACTTTCAAAAGCTGGAAAAATCGGTAGTATATGATTATATTGAAGAGAAATTAGGGTCTTTGCCGGGTACGGAGAGGAGTTTCCGCAACTATATCAACTTCCTGATAGAGACAGAACAATTAAAATTCAATGGCAATAAACGAATATATTATCCTGTGGCTGAGCTTCCCTACGGCAAGCAGCTACAGATCGATTTCGGAGAGTACCGTACCCAGAGGGGCTTAAAGCTGTATATATTCGAGGCGGTTCTGTCAGCAAGTCGCTTCAAATACTGTGCATTACAGGACCACAGGACCGGCCTTTTACTACCCTGGAAGGGTGGATTTTGGTATTTTTTCTCAGAATAATTAATCGTGGCTCCGGTTTAATCAGGCTTATCGTTCTTGCCCGCATCCTTTCACCAAATGATTTTGGTTTGATGGGTATCGCACTTTTGACAATGTCAACTATAGAGACTTTTACACAAACAGGTTTTCAGGTTGCCTTGATACAAAAAAAGAAGATATAAAACTTAAATTAAGAGAAGCTTATCTAAAAGTATTACAATTTACAGCATTTGTTGACTTAAGTCCTTGTAATCCTTGATCTAAGATATGATTGTTTGCCAATGTAATTAACGAAGGATTTAAGGCTTTTATTCCTTTCACAGTGCTTGTGGAAGCGATTAGATTAGGGCCACACTTGGCAATTGGATTTTCCTTGTCAGTGAGAGGAACTTCTAAATTAAATATACGCATATCAGCTGCATTCCATAGTGAAAGTAGCTCATCCCCAAGTAATTCACCAATGTTAGCATTGCTGAATAAATCTATATTTGAGTGTGTTGGTACAAGGTCTCCCCCAATTATTAACTCCATACAATATACCCCACTAATTTACTTGCGTATCTTTGGGGGCAATTCTAGCCAACTACCCAGCAAATAGTCGTATGTCTCTGGCTCAAACTTTTCAAATCCACTAAAATGAAAAAATGTCAATTCCCCGAAATAAACTTTACCGTTGATGTCATAAAAGTCAACACGAACATGTGGAATATCTTTGGATAATACTTTTGCCAATCTAATCATTTCATCAAAACCTGCAGGTTTTTTTATTTCCTTCACACCATTTTTGTAGTGCTGCATAAATGGAAGATGATTAAAGTCTAAATCAAAGAAATCAAACCTTGTATCAACCCCTCTGTCTGTTGCAATAAACAATGCTTTTGGATCACCGTTAAAGCAGAAAAATTTATAGTCCTTCAATTCTGTGCCAGATTCATCTACCATATACTTTTCGCATATTATTCTCGGTTTTATTTTTTTATATGGCCATTCTCTATATAAATAATAAAAGTTTCTATTTAAACAACGATTTATTTTTTCTTTTGCTAGTTTTAAATCAAAATTGCTTTTGTCCTTACAAATTACTAAACCGCCCGAATCATGAGTACACTTTAAAACAAACTCATTAGGCAACTTATTAAAGTCTATTTCATCAAAGTCATTATAGACTCCTAATAGTGGTATCAAGTGTTCCTTGCCTAAAACATCAGAAATATGTTTTCTAACTTCATACTTATCTGCCAAATGGGTGTATAAAGGATTACGGTCGTACAATTTTAACCATTGAAGCTTTTCGTTAAATGTTTTTGGACTATCAAGATTTAATTTTTTATCCATATACCCTCGATAAAGTAATTTAAGGTATAATAAATCAGGCATATGCTTCAACATTCCTTTTTCGCCTAAATATGCTATTAGCTTATATGGATTTTTTATTACCTTGTATAAATTTTCACGTTTTATCATACACTGATTATCTCCTTTAACTATACTTTCTATCTAACTCTAATTTATTCGTTTGCATTTTTCCATTCATTTCGTTTTAAACCTAACGCTAATATTATATAATTAGGATACCATTTATAGCTAACTAAACCCCAATCAAGTATCAACATGCATAAAAGTAATGATATGACAAATATATAATAATTTTTATCATCTTTTGTTTTAGATTTTATTCTTTTTATATTAGCTTTATTTGTATTACTTTCAAGTGATGTTTACACTTTCTACTCTTTCCTATAGAGAATAATACTATCTATTGGGGAAAAGGTAAAGTATGTTTTCGCTTACCATCTAAGAATTTTTGATAAGGGATCTTTCCCTTAAGCCAGTAACCCTGATTTGAACCTCCCCCGCTTTACTGGACACCAGGTTAAGAGCTATAATTAAACTAAAGGAGGTTCAGAAGATATGGAAGGAAATCGAAGAAACTATAGTGAAGAATTCAAGAAAAATGCAGTCAGGCATAGTCTAACATCAGAAAAGGCAGTAATAGAAGCAGCCCATGACCTGGGGATAGCCCATAGCAATCTGAGGAGATGGCGTGCCTAATATGACAAAAACGGAGAATTAGCCTTCCCCGGGAATGGTAAGCAAAGGCTCACCCCGCAAGAAGAAGAGATTAGAAGGATAAAGAAAGAGCTTTATGATGTCAAAAGGTGCGAGATATAATGAATCTCCCCGCAGCAGAGCTGCGGGGAGATTCATTATATCTTCCCATTTTTCTAATACCGGGATGATCTCTTTTAAGAAGGGGGCCAGTCTTTTAGAACAGATATAGTCAAAGATTTCCCAGGGCTCCTTTAAAGCGGTAAGGATTTCCTGATCATAGATCTTCTTCTCCCTTTTGATTTTCCTATTATTTCTTACTGATTTTACTCTTTTACCGGCTATATTCATATACCCTAATACCTTTTATCCTTAAAATTCTGGCGGCATAGGAGCGATTATATCTGGTAAGCTGGATAAATTCATTTAAAAAGATCGTCTTTACTTTTTCAGATAATCTTTGATATCGATCTCTTAATTCTCTGGTTATGGCCTTTTTATGCCTCATAGTCAACATTCCCTTCTACCTCCTCATATATTTAAAAAAGATATTTTCTATCTTTAAATATAGAGGAGATTAGGTTATAATTAAAATAATTTGGAGTACTTTTTTGATGAGGCAATTCGATCTCTATACTTATAGGAATTATTGCATATAGTATTGCGGTGTATGAGATAGATAAGATTTTTAATTATTGTTTAAAGAGTAACTTGGCGCAATTACTTAAAGGATTAAAGGTGAGAACAAAATATGAGTGAGAGGAAATGTAATAAGAAAGAAGATTTTAATCTCTCATATGTTGGACTAAGGGATGATGTTTTTAATCTAGTCCCTGATAATATTAATAAAGTATTGGATATGGGTTGTAGCATTGGAGCACTTGGAAAACAGATAAAACGGAAAAATAATAATGTTGAAGTTGTAGGTGTCGAAATAGATAAGCAAATGGCTAAAGTTGCCTAGGAAAAAATAGATAGAGTAATTATGGAAGATATTGAGAGGATTAATTTAATAGATTACTTTCAGCCTAATTATTTTGATTGTATAATTTTTGCAGATGTATTGAAACATTTGAAAGATCTATGGGCTGCTCTGAAGAATGTTACGAATTTTTTAACTAATAGCGGATTTATAATTACTAGTATTCCAAATGTCAGGCATTATACTACAATAATAAACCTGGTTAAAGGATATTGGCCATATCGAGAACGAGTAATCCATGATAAAACACATCTTAGATTTTTCACTTTTAAAAATATAAAAAAATGCTTTTAGATGCGGGTTTAATTGAAACCCCATCCTCTTATAACAAAATTTCTAAAATATTTGCTTTTTACCCCTTTAAGGATTTTATTACATTTCAATATTTGATTGTGGCCAAGAAGAAAGGTACGAAATAAAAATGTCTAAGAAAATATTAGTGACAGGTGGAGCTGGATTCATTGGTTCTCATTTATGCGAAAAGCTTTTAGAAAATGATTATAATGTAATTTGTGTGGATAGTTTTAATGATTATTATGACCCCCGAATTAAAGGAGATAATATTGCCGATAGCTTAAAAAATAAAAATTTTACCCTTGTAAGGGGTGATATCCTTGATAAAGAATGTTTAGATAGTATATTTTCTAAATATGATATTCATAAAGTAGTCCATCTTGCTGCTATTGCTGGGGTAAGATCTTCACTAATAAATCCTCAGGAATATATAGATGTTGATATTAAAGGTACTGTTAACCTTTTAGAGATTGTTAAAAAATATAAAGTCGACCAATTTATTTTTGGGTCTTCTTCCTCTGTTTATGGGATTAATTATAAAATCCCTTTTGCGGAAGAGGATAGAATTGATTTGCAAATTTCTCCTTACGCTACTGCAAAAAAGTGTGCAGAACTTTATTGTGCTACATATCATTATCTTTATAGGATTCCCGTAACTATTTTAAGATTTTTTACAGTATATGGGCCAAGACAGCGACCTGATATGGCAATTTATAAATTTACCAAATTGATGAGCCAAGGAGAGTCTATATCTATGTTTGGAGATGGGAAATCAGAAAGAGATTATACTTATATAGATGATATTGTTGATGGAATAATTAAAGCAATACAGAAAAATTTTAAATTCGAAATTTTTAATTTAGGAAATTCAAAAACGATAAAATTACGAAAATTAATAGAATTAATAGCCCAAAGGCTTAATACCGATGTAAAAATTCAACCGTTTCCAGAACAAGCCGGAGATGTATACATAACTTATGCTGATATTTCAAGGGCAAAGAGGATGCTTGGATACGAGCCCTTAACTTCAGTCGAAAAGGGGATTGAGAATTTTGTTAAATGGTACCTAAAAAAGAGAAATTTTTTGGAAAAATTAGAAAAGGGAGATTTATGAAAATATCAATTCTATATCCGGATTTATCTCATAATTGTCTTGGTCGAGCATATCTATTATTAGCTAAAATTCTTCAAAGGCATTATGAGGTTGAAATAGGTGTCATAGGACGGTTCTTTTGACAATATAAATCGATTAAAAAATATCGGGAATATATTATTCAACATCAGGACATGAAAGATCCTCTTCAACAATCTTATTGCAATATTGCTCTTGGTAGTGAGGCATTTATCTAATCAAGCATTTCACTTCACTTTCTTTAGCTGAGATGGGCCAGCTTTTTAAGATGGATTACTCGGCTGTTTCTCAGACTGCTAAAAGATTCGAGTAAAAAAGTAAAGACAATCATAAAATAGGGAAGATAAAACAAAAGATGATGGAAGTATTGAGAGAGAATTCAATGTAAAATGTTGAGACTTGAACCTAGAATCTCATTGATAATTTGATTATTAAAAAATTTAGGATAATATAATTACCGAGGAAATTAGGCAATTTAATAAATCGCGAAAAATAAATTAAAAAAATTGGCAAATTAATGTCTAAAATTTTTTGTTTTGGGGAATATAATAAGTAGAGAAGAAAAATATTAAAAAAGAATAAATTATCATTAAAGTTGATAAAGGCAAATCAACCGAAAGGTTGAGACGCAAAGCCACAGGTCTAAGACTATTAATTTAGTTAAGATAGCTGAGCTACCGACTTTTTTTGTTTTGAAAAAGCACATGCTTAAATAAAAATACCAGTCCTTAAAAACAATCAATATATATATAAAAAATTTACCTTCTACTTTTACATTAAAAATGGAGGAGAGGTGAAAAGCAGACATACTAGAAAATAAATGATATTTTAATTCATCTTCACAAGATTACTAAAAAATTTGAAATTCGAATAAGGAAAATATTCTTGATACTTCATTTATGTAAGGAGGCGATGTCTATTGAATATATCAGTTCCCAGCAAGATTGGTCAACTTAAAGAAGAGTATAGCGCGTAGATCCATTGTTGAAAATTAACTTATAAGAGGAGGTGAAAAGAATGAAAAAGTATTTAATATTAGTATTAATAGTTTTGCTTATTGGGGCTTTGAGTGTTGGAGTACTGGCTGGTAAAACTGGCCAAGCTGGTAAGTCAAATATAGCACATTTATATCTCTATGAGAAAACTGGTGAACCTGATTGGGATATTGTAGAAGGCGGTGCTTGGGGAAAGATGAAATATAATCTGTCAGGAGCTACCTTTGACTTTGTATTCAATGGACATGGTTTGGAGCCAGGAACAGTTTATACTCTTATCTACTACCCTGACCCTTGGCCAGGAGCTGGTCTTATCTGCCTGGGAAGCGGGACTGTAAATGAGGAAGGTAATATACATATTGCGGAATCGGTAGACACCGGTAATCTTCCTGCTGAAGATGATGCGAATGAAGGAGCAAAGATTTGGCTGGTCCTTTCTGATGATGTGGACTGTGAAAATGCTGAAATGACTGGTTGGACCCCAACAGAGTACCTTTTCGAGTATGATCTGATTACCTTTGATGACACAGACGTTTAATAGTAGTTGCTCGAGTTGAATGGTAAACATCAAAAACTGACCTCTGAGCTAATATTCAGAGGTCAGTTTTTTAGTAGAAGATAATTTAAATAGGACACATCCTATTTTCTCTCTGTATCATTTTATAAAGAAGATTTTAGAATATTTTTCCGTCTATTTAAAATGAACAGAAGTCAACTTTGGATTTTAACTTAATAAAGCCAGATTTAGTTTGGATTGTTAGTAAATTTTTACAATGCAATTACATTCTAAGTCTGGTTTTATTTTTTATAATAATTTTGATTCGGGAATATATTATTCAACATCAGGATATGAAAGACCCTCTTCAACAGTCCTATCGCAATATCGCTCTTGGTAGTGAGGCACAAGCATTTCACTTCACTTTCTTTGGCTGAGATGGGCCAGCTTTTCAAGATGGATTACTCGGCTGTTTCTCAGGCTGTTAAAAGATTTGAACAAGAAAGTAAAACGAATCATAAAATAGGTGAGATCAAGCAAAAGATGATGGCAGCATTGAGAGATAATTGAATATCAACTGTTGAAACCTGAAATCAAAATTTAGTAAAATTTATAAAAAACATAAATCTTGAATTGATAATTAAAATCTATAT
>Ga0315291_10005914_pt1 | contig 15273 bp, 13 predicted proteins | sample YL17G12_20_MG_FD_203070 | JGI IMG/M metagenome (GOLD analysis project Ga0315291, IMG submission 203070) | Sediment microbial communities from Yellowstone Lake, YNP, Wyoming, USA - YL17G12_20 | ecosystem: Environmental > Aquatic > Freshwater > Lake > Sediment | place: USA: Wyoming | collected...
TCTGCCCCCTCCCGTCGCCCTCCCCCGGTGAGGATGTGCCCTTCAAGCCTTTTTTCTCATGTGCACCAGGGAAAAACCGATGTCGAGCCTTGTACGGAATCACCCCCCATTCCCTCGTGCGGGTTCCAGGGAAGACCGTACGCTTCCCGACCGGCCGGTATCTGGGATCTACGCATGAACCGCCACGTAGATGTTGTGGGCGGCGGAGACGATCCGCGCCCTGATGGTGCCCGAACCCCTCCGGCAGTCCAGCACCGCGACCGACCTGCCCCGCCCGACAGCGATCCGCTCGCCCGCCACCCAGCCGGGTCCCCGGATCTCCAGGGTGACCTTCTCCCCCTTCCGGAAGGCCCGGGGGAACATGGGCCGCCGTTCGGTGCCGAAGTCTTCCGGGGTGATCCGGAGCCGCATCCCGGACTCTTCCTCCCATCCCGCCAGTGACCGGTGGTAGAACTGCCCCCAGGACTGGGGGGTGACCCCCGGCGGAGTCCGCCCCAGCCGGTAGCGCTCGAACTTCTGGATGCCCAGCGGTGGCCAGCGTTTCCCTGCTCCGATCTCCCGGGCGAACCGAATCAGCTTCGGGATCTCGGGGTCGTTGATCCCCGGGATGTACACTGGTGCGATCAAGAGGTCGATCCGGCTCTCTGCCACCGACCGGGCCATAGCGGCCACCTTCTCCACGTCATACCACTCCACCCCGGCCAGGGTCCGGGCCAGGTCCGGGTCCAGGGCATGGAGGGAGAGGTTGATCCGGTCCAGCCCTGCCTCTTCCAGCGCACGGATGCGCTCCGGGGTGAGGAGTGTGCCGTTGGACTGCATCGAGATGGTGGATACCCCCGGGATGGACCGCAGGTCGGCCACCAGCTCCGCGATCTCCGGGTAGATCAGGGGTTCCCCCGGCGAGTCGATATGACACTCCACCCTTTCACCCTTGAAGGCTGCCGCTTCCCGCACGCAGCCTGCCAGGTACTCCCGGTCCACCCGGTATTCCGTCACCCGCGTGCGGGAACAGGGCCCGGCATCCACGGAGCAGAAGGGGCAGTTCAGGTTGCAGCTGCAGGAGGGGCGCACCTGGAGCAGGCTTGTTCCCCGGTCAATGATCCCAAAGGCCACGGAGCCGATGAGGGGTATACCGGTTGCCCGGGTGATGCGGAAGAGGGTCATGGGGGATCCGATACTCCCAGAGAATCTGGCGGGGAGGGTGATGGAACTTTCCGGGAATACGGGTGAGATTCACACTAGGGGTGACCATTCCGCCGTTTGATCTCGAGGGTTCCCGCGATGACCAGGGTTCCCGCGGCCATATCATGGACTGCCTGCTGCTTCCGGGTGAGGAAGGCGGGCAGGAAGAGGAGGATAGAACCAGCGGAGGCCAGCAGAAACGTTATCCCAAGGTCCCAGGGAATGAAGAAGAAAAGGGCCGGTGCACACTTGACCGCGTCCCTGATAAGAATGGTGCTCCTGGGGGCCGTCTCCCGTTTCTCAGTCACCACGATCATCCTCAGGGCCAGCTTGCCGAAGCTGGATCTCGACCGGGACTGGTCCAGGAGGAGGAAGTACAGGAAAAAGGTCACTCCGAGTACCACACCCTGCACATAATTCCCGAGAAACGTATTACCAGCCGGAGGATTCAGCATGAGAGCGTCCCACTGGGGCCCCCCCATCAGAATATACCCAGTGGCCCAGACACCCACGTACAGGAGCACCCATAGCACAAATCCGATACCCAAATCGATGAGGAATGCCATCACCCGGTTGATCCTGCCGGCACAGACTGCAGGAACCATTACCTCCAGGCTCTCAGCAAGGCGGCGCAGGTGGTCATCCATGGGGGACGGGAACGCATCCAGCCAGTGGCTCGCCCCCAGGTAGTACTGCAGCGCACCGGAAGGCTCCACCGCCTCCACGCGGAACGGGATGATGGCGAGGTTCCGCTTCACCGCGGCTTCTGTCTCACGGAGGACATGCGGGGACATGGCGGCATGGGACGAAAAGATGAGAACCATGGTCCTGCTCTCATTAATGGCCCGGTGGATGGACTCCGTGAAGTCAGTCCCGGGCAGGATATCCCGCGGCGCCATCCAGCACTGGATCTGCCGCTTCTCCAGGTACCCGCACACGGTCTCGGCGATGCTCCGGTCAGGGGTAGCATAGCTGATAAAGACGTGATGTGCCAATGGATCTCTCCGGGCTCGTTGTGCCGGGCGGTACGGAAGAAAAGGCGAATGAGGCTATATAACCCCATCGAAACGGAATCCGGAGGATCCGGCTCCCCCGGTACATTCTGATAGTCCGGGAGGGGCCAATCCCTGCTCCTATCCATCCGCCTTCGGAACAGCACCCGGAATCTCCTTCAGCCTGGCCTGGATGGAAGTGGCCAGGTTCGTGAGATCCTGCTCCCTGGGGATTGGTGCCGCGTGGACGCCGGGAATACCCCCGATCAGGTAGTCCAGGGAGTCGGAAAGGGGCACATCCTCGATGACAAAGGGGATGATTCCCATGCGGTGGGAAACCGCTGCATTCAGGTCGCGGACCACGAAAGCGGAATGGCTGGCTGCCGTGGAATTGACCACTACCATCAGCCTGCTTCTGTTGATGGCATCCATGATCGCCTCGCCTTCGACCATGCCGGGGATGATATCCCTCGAGGGTGTCCAGCACCGGATTCCCCGGGCTTCCAGGGCCTGGCAGACCGTTTCGGCCACACCGGTATCCTCTTTCGCATGGCTGAGGAAGACATCATACCCTGTCCCCGTCTCCGGGAGGCCGTTCCGTCGTACCTGTATGGCTGATACCAATGGACTGGGCCTGCGAGGCTCCACAGCCGGCTTCACCGCTTCACCCCTGGGGCGAAGGGTCCTTCGCCGGTAGACGAGGACGATACCCGTCAGGGCCACGCTGAAGATGGCGAAGATCAGGTAACCGGCGATGCCCGGGCCGGGGTCGCCGTCTGCCGTCTTGATCGGGATCGAAGGATCCAGATCATGGGCTTTCTGGTTGGAGGCCATCGCCTCCTCAGTTCTCCCCATTTTCCTCAGGACGTCCGCCCGGTTGGACCAGGCATTGGCCATGGTGGGATCCAGGGACACGGCCTTGTCCAGGGCAGCCAGGGCATCCTCCAGCCTTCCAAGGTTTCCGAGGGCCACTCCCCTGTTGTTCCATGCGTTGGTATAGTTTGGATCCAGGGTGATGGCTTTTTCGGATGCCGCCAGCGATTCGTTATATCGCTCCAGCCCATACAGGGAGACACCCTTATTGCCCCAGGCCAGGGCCAGGGCCGGGTCAAGGGCGATGGCTTTTTCGGAAGCCACCAGCCCTTCGTCATATCGCTGCAGTTCATTCAGGACTCCCCCCCTGTTATTCCAGGCCATGGCAAAGGTCGGATCAAGGGAGAGGGATCTGTCGTGGGCCACGAGAGCATCATCCAACCGGCGAAGCCCATACAGGGAGACACCCTTATTGCCCCAGGCCAGGGCCAGGAACGGGTCAAGGGCGATGGCTTTTTCGGAAGCCGCCAGCGCTTCGTCATATCGCTCCAGATCATTCAGGACTGCCCCCTTGTTGTTCCACGTCGTGGCATCGCCGGGCACAAGGGAGATGGATGTGTTGTAAGCTGCGAGGGCTTCGTCCAATCGGCCAAGCCATTCGAGGGCCATTCCCTTGTTTGTCCAGGCATTGGCCAGGACCGTGGCCTGGACCGGGTCAAGGGCGATGGCCTTTTCGGATGCAGCCAGCCCGTCGGTGAACCGCCCCAGGCGATTCAGTGCCGCCCCCTTGTTGCTCCAGGCTACCGCATGGGCCGGGTCAAGGGCGATAGCCTTTTCAAAAGCGCTCAATGCCTTCCCGTAGTTCCCCTGGTTGAAATCCGCATTGCCCGATTCCACCCAGGAATCGGCGGTATCCGCACTGGCGGATTTGCAGAAAAGCAGGATCAGGAGAAAAAGGCAGATCACGTTCCGGAGATCCCGGGGCTGCATATGATTCTATGCCCGGGAACCATTGATAACACCTCGCATTTGATACGGAATTGGATGGTCTCCGCCAGCACCGTTGTCCATTGAAACGCTCAGCCATCCTCCTTTTCCCCACTTCCTCATTCAGCGGGCTTCTGCGTCCCTCACCTTTCTCCCGAAGAGCCACCACATGGCGGGCACCAGGAGAAAGACGAGGATAACAAAGCCCAAGACATCGAGGGTGAGGAAGTTGAAGAGCGCGTGGAGGAGGATGCCAAGGGCGATTCCGCCCAGGATGATCTCATTCCTGCGGATACCATGCCTGAATTTGGCCACGCCCAGGGCAAATCCCCACATACTGGAATACAGGGCATGGCCGGGAACCGCTAGGATGGCACGGAGCACCCCGACCGTGATTCCCATGGAAAGGGAGATACCGGCATACTGCATGATGTAGAGGAGATTCTCCAGCGACGCAAACCCGAGCGCAGCGGTGACCGCGTAGATGATCCCGTCCATCGGCTCGCTGAATTCCGCGTCACGGAACACTCCGTATTAGACGACTGCGAATTTCCCCAGCTCCTCCACTACCGGTGCCACGACCGTCATCATGAGGAAGGTGCCGGAGACGACCTCCGCTAGGATCTCGATTACGGCAACCGGAAGGACCGCCAGCATCCCGAGGAGGAATATCTTCAGGATCCACCGGAGCAGTTCAGGCTCGGAGCGGTCCTTCAGGTAGAAGTAGAGAAGCCAGAAGCCGACCGGGCCGAGGCCAAGGGCGAGGAGGAGTACAGGATCCACGGTATCACGCGTCTGAGGAGGGTAATCCGGAGAAGGGATTATCATTGTGGTTTGGGGGTGCCGTCCGCTCTTTTTTGGGGGGAAACGGACGCGGTTCCTGCGCAGGGTTCCGCGGATTCCCTGAACAAAGATCGTAGGTTTATATGCCATCGCACCGACGCACACTACATATGTGGGGGGGAGGGAGCGGGGAAGGACCGGCCTACTCAGGGGCCAGGGGGGGCGAGAGGGCCTGGAGCCGGCGGGCGAAGCGGCGGAGGGATCTCTTCCGGGGGATCATTGCCATTGGCGCCATCGCCGTGGCCATCTACTTCAGCACCTTCCCCACCCCGCCGTTTTTCAGTTCTGTCCTCACCTACTACACGATACTCATGCTCGTTGTCGTCCTGTTCTCGGAGCAGATCCGGCTCTTCTTCCTCCGGTTCAGGAGTCCCGCCGCGGTGGTGTGCGGACTGGGTGACCGGGGGAGCACGCTGGTGAAGCAGTTCCTGGAGGCAGGCTATCCGGTCATTGCCATTGAAAAGGATCCCCAGAACAAGGAGATAGAGATCTGCCGGGCGCGGGGAGCCTCGGTGATCGTGGGGGATGCCCGGGACTACGAGACCCTGGAGAAGGCCCGGATCGGAAACGCGGCATATCTTCTGGCGCTGACCAGTGATGATGGCGTGAATGGCGAGATCGCACTCCGGGCCTGTGATCTCAGAAAGGAGAGAGCGCAGCGGGCGCTGACATGCGTTGTGCACCTGTCGCATCCCGCCCTCTGCACCCTCCTCAGGGCACAGGAACTGACCCCAATCACCGGTACACCTCTCCGCATCGAGTTCTTCAATATCCACCAGCGGGCGGCCCTTCTCCTCCTCCGTTCCCACCCCCCGTTCCCCCCGGGCCTCCCTGCCCCGCCTGAAACCTCGATCCTCATCATCGGGATGGGGAGCCTGGGCGAGAGCGTGATGGTCCACGCAGCAAAGCTCTGGAAGGAAAATTACGGCAGTTCCGCAAAAAAACTGGGGATCACCATCCTTGACCGGGACGCAAAGGTACTCAGGGAGACGTTCCTCCTCCGGTACCCGTCGCTGGAACACTATGCCGTGCTGACCGCTTTTCCCATGGATCTCCGGTCACCCGAATTCCTGCGCATGCTCTCTGCCCCGCCCACGATCCCTGGCGGCAGGTTCGCGGTCATCTACTGCTGCGTTCCTGACGAGTCCCTGGGGCTTGCGGCAGCCCTCCAGATCCAGCGGTCCCCGGCATGGTCGGGGACCCCTACTGTCATCAGGACGGCGCACTCACGTGGCCTCCTGTCGGTCCTTGAACTGTCGGAAGGGGGGAAGGAACCGCAGGGGAATATTCACCCGTTTCCCCTTGTGGATCGCACCTGCAGCCTGGAGCTGGTGGTGAACGGCACCCACGAGCTGATGGCACGGGCCGTCCACGAGGAATACGTCCTCGCCCAGCTGCAGGCAGGCCAGGGCCCGGCAACCAACCCGCGGATCCTGCCATGGGAGGAGCTCCCCGAGGAGTACCGGGAGGCCAACCGCGCCCAGGCTGATGACATCGCCCGCAAGATCCGGCGGGTTGGCTGGGAGATCATGCCCATGGCCGACTGGGATGAACCACTCTTTGCCTTCACTGCCGGGGAAATGGAAACACTGGCAGAGGAGGAACATCTCCGCTGGATGGGCGAGCGGACCGCCTCGGGATGGACCTTCGGGGAGACACGGGACGATGAGCGGAAACGGCACCCCTCGCTGGTTCCCTGGCCAGATCTTCCCGAGACAGAGAAGGACAAGGACCGGTATGCAATCCAGGCCCTCCCCATGATCCTCTCCCGTGTTGACCTGGCCATCCGGAGGGTGCCTCACCCCCAGGATGGGATGACCATGGTGCACCCTTCCCCGGGCTACCGCACCGCACCCCGTCGGCCATAGCCCCGTGCCCCGGGGACCGGGCAGGCATCCAGGCACCGGCCGCAGACGTAGCAGTCGGTGCCGGCCTTCCCCGCCGCCGCTTCGCCCGTGGGGCAGGCCGCCTCGCATGCCGCATGGCGGGTGCAGGCGGCCCTCCTCCCGATCCGTTTCGGCTCCGCAATGCAGCCAGGGAAAGCACCGCGCCGAAGGGGCACGCGAACCGGCAGAACGGCCGGTACAGGAAGACGCCCAGGAGGAGCACGCCCAGGAACAGGAACAAGAAGAACGAGGGGCCCGAGGCAACGAAGGCGTCCCGGGCCCCCCGGAGCACCAGCAGGCTTGTTACGAGCAGGTTCACGGAGGCCACCAGCGCTAGAACGATGAGCAGCGTGATCAGCCCCGCCCGGAGCAGGGGGATCCAGCTGGCCTGCCGGAGCACTATCTTCCGGCAGGGGATCCAGTAGGCCAGTTCCTGGGCCGCGCCGATGGGACAGCAGTAGCCGCAGAAGATCCGCCCGAAGGCGGCGGTGAGGCCGATGAAGGCCAGGAAGCTCGCGACGGAGAGCAGCAGGGGGCCGGGCAGATCCGCCAGCCGGAGCACCAGCACCTGGAACGCGATCACGGTCATGGGGGAGAAGATCAGGACCCCCAGCAGCACCGAGACGAGGAGCAGGGCGATGCGAACTCCCCGGTCCAGCCTCCCCCGCCTGAGGAGCCATGCCACGAGAGCGATGATGACAAGGGCAGCGAAGAAACCGGTGATCCTGGGGACCGTGACGAGTGCCACAAGGGCTCTCTCGCCCTCCCCGGTATTAGGAGTATCGGAAGGCTGCGGCATCGCCCGCAGGGGTGTGTACCTCGGGCCGGAGAGAACTCATCTTTTTTGCGGCAGTATAACGGCGTGGCAGCCGATCGATTCGGCAAACCTTATGCCATCTCCCCCCACAGAATACGATGACAGGTCTTCGCATGGCAGGCGTGCTGCTCGAGACACGGGGAGTGACCAAGCAGATCGGGGGGCTCACGGCACTGAAGGGTGTGGACCTGACGGTGCACGAGGACGAGATCCTGGGCCTGGTGGGGCCCAACGGTGCCGGGAAGACCACGCTTCTCAACATCATCTCGGGCATCGTGCCGGCAACCGCCGGCACGGTCACGTTCATGGGGGAGGTGATCACCGGTCTTCCCCCCCACGTGATATGCCGGAAAGGCATCTCCCAGACTTTCCAGCTGGCCCAGTCCTTTCCCTCCCTCACGGCGCGGGAATCCGTCACCACCTCGGCCCTCTTCGGCAACCACGAAAAGAAGAGCCGGGCAGACGCTTCCCACGAGGCCGAGAACCACCTGGAGTTCGTGGGGTTCCCCATGGAGAAGACGGAGACCCCGGTCCGGAACCTGAACGTGGTGGAGTTAAAAAGGGTGCAGCTGGCCCGTGCCCTGGCCTCCCGGCCCACGCTCCTCCTCATGGATGAGCTGACCACCGGCCTGAACCCGACGGAGAGCAATGAGGCGGTCGGGCTGATCCGGGAGATTAGGAAGCAGGGTATCTCCATCCTGATCATCGAGCACGTGATGCGGGTGATCATGGGGGTCTCGGACCGCATCGTGGTCCTGGACCGGGGCGAGAAGATCGCCGAGGGGAGGCCGTACGAGGTGGCGAACAACCAGCGCGTCATTGACACCTACCTGGGTGACATGTACGCACTCTAGGAGGCCGTGCCTGTGCTCGAAGTCCGGAACCTGAACGTGTGGCACGGGAACCTGCAGATCCTGTGGGATGTACACCTCTCGGTGGGGGAAGGAGAGCTCGTCACCCTCATCGGTCCCAACGGTGCAGGGAAGACCACGGTCGTGGAGACCATCATCGGCCTCAACCGGAAGTCGCAGGGAACCGTCACCTTCCAGGGTCAGGAGATCCTGGGGTGGCCGCCCCACCGGATCTTCCGCACCGGCCTCGCGCTGGTCCCCGAGCGCCGGGAGATCTTCCCGAAGATGACGGTGCTCGAGAACCTCCAGCTGGGGGCGATCAGCCGGCAACAGGACGGGAAGACGCTGGACCATGTCCACGCCCTCTTCCCGGTGCTTGCCGAGCGGAAGCACCAGCTGGCCGGTACCATGAGTGGCGGGGAGCAGCAGATGCTTGCCATCGGGAGGGCGCTGATGTCGGATCCGCACCTCCTGATCCTTGACGAGCCGTCGAGCGGCCTTTCTCCTGCGCTCGTCACGCAGGTCTTCACCACGCTGGAGCGCCTCGGACGCGAAGGAATGACGATCCTGCTCCTGGAGCAGAACGTCCGGTATGCCCTCGAGCTCTGCAACCGGGGCTACGTGCTGGAGAACGGCCGGATCGTCACCGGCGGATCCTCCCGTGACCTGCTCCGGGACGAGCACATCGAGAAGGCATACCTGGGGATCTGAGGACGTGGATCTCCCCGGTTTCCCCGCGGAAGCACGGGCATGCGTGGGCATCCCCCGCCGGTTCGGCTGGGACTGAAGACCCGACTGGAAAGTGAACCCAAAGAACGGATTATCCTCACTGTGGGTGGGTCAGGGAGGGACCTTGACGCCGCTGCGCCCTCCTGTAGTATGCTGAGAACATGAAGAGACGGTACTCAGTACTCGCCGATTACTACGGGGACGCTCCTGGGGGCTCCGCCCCCGCCGCGTGGGCGTCCCCCGGCGGGTTCTCGTTGACTGAGGATCCTCTTATAAGATAACTTCACAAACGGGCTATCCTCACCGGGGGAGGGACCGGAAGGGGGCTCCGCCCCCTCCCGCACCCCACCCCCGATAAGGATGGGGCGATCGTCAATAGTAACCGACGTGGAGAACCCTCCTCACGTGGGGGGGCGCCTACGCGGCGGGGGGAACCGCAGATCCCCCCCCTGGAGCGTCTCACCAGACCGTTGAAGAATCGTGCACCCTGACATCAGGGGATCATTACACCGTACGGATCTGCGGGGGGTAATTCCCTGCCTGCTTCATCCTTTCCTGCGGGCGAACCGTTCCCGGAGCACCTCCGGGAGCGAGACGAGCCCCCGGGGCAGGAAGATCACGACGATGATGAGCAGGAGACCGATGACAATGAACCGCTCGTAGGTGAGGCCGAACCCCTTCAGGACCTCCCAGATGACGGTGAGGATGACGGTGCCGATCACCGGCCCGCTAATCGTGCCGAGGCCCCCAAAGATCGAGTAGATGATCGGCCAGAACGAGGTCTCGGCATGGAATATTTCAGGTGAGATGAAGGTGATGTGGTGGACCATAAGCGCCCCGGCAACCCCGGTCAGGAAGCTGCTGACGGTGAATGCCAGGAGCTTCCAGCTGACGGGATTGATCCCTGCGGCCTGCGCCTCGACCTCGTTCTCCCGGATGGCAGCAAAGGCCAGGCCGGCCCGGGACCGGAGGATCAGGTGGATGCAGACGATGGAAAGGACGGTGACGGCAAGAATCACGTAGTATTCGTAGAGCATGTAGCCGGGGATTTCGATGGGGAGCAGGCGGGGCGACCCGATGCCGTCCCACCCGCCGGTGGTGGCGGCCAGGGGACTCGCGATGACGACCTGCAGGATGACCGCAAACCCGAAAGTCACCATGGCAAGGAACCACTCCTTCAGCCGCACGCAGGTGAGACCCAGGAGGAGCCCGATTCCGGCTGCCACGCATCCCCCGGCCAGGATCGTGGCAAAGGGCGAGAAGCCGGTCGCACGGGCTATCAGGGTGGAGACGTACCCCCCGATGCCAAAAAACGCCGCATGCCCGAGGGAAGCCTGCCCTGAATAGGCAAGGAAGTTCCAGGCAGACGAAAAGAGGATGAAGATGAGCATGATGATGACGACATTCAGGATGAAGTATCTCATCCCTGCCAGCAGGGGGAGGAGCACCGCGATGGCGAGCGCTATTGGGGTAAGATACCAGGAAAGACTCTTTTTTTGCACCTGCATCACTCCCGTGATTCCCCGAATAGGCCGGTGGGCCGGAAGATGAGCACGATGATCAGGATCAGGAATGAGATCGAGTCTTTCCAGATCCCTCCCAGGAAATACGCTGCCCCGTTCTCGGCAATACCATAGAGCAGCCCGCCCACGATGGCACCGGGGATGCTGCCGAGGCCCCCGAGGATGATGATGGAAAAGGCCTTGATGGCCGGGATGGACCCGATATACGGGTTGAAGACCTGGCCGCTGACCACCCACAGGGTGCCTGCTGCGGCGGCAAGGCCTGACCCGATACCGAAACAGATCATGTCCATCCTCTCCACATCGATCCCCACGATCATGGCACCCTTCCGGTTCTGGCTTGTCGCCCGGATGGCCCTTCCCAGGTCTGTTTTCCTGAGCAGGAGATAGAGCCCGCAGAGGATCAGGACGGTGAAGATAATGATGATGATGTAGTCCAGGGGGAGCTGGATAGCCCCCACGGGAACGGTGACCGTCTGGTAGGGGCTGTTCAGGACCTGCCTCTCGTCGCCCCAGATGAGGGCGACCCCGTTCTGGAAGACGTAGATAAGCCCGAGGGAGAGGAAGATCTCATTGAGTTTGCCGGTGCCCAGGATGGGCCGGAAGCAGAGCCGTTCAATAACAATGCCGATCAGTCCCAGCACGATCATGGTGAGGAGGATGATGGCATAGGGGTTCAACCCGGACAGGGCAAAGACGGTGGCCGTGATGTATGCGCCCAGCATCAGGAGCTCGCCGTGGGCGAAGTTCACGATCTTCATCACCCCGAAGATCAGGTTCAGCCCCGTCGCAAGGAGGATGTAGATGCACCCGGCGTACAGGCCCCAGAAGAGGACCTGGAGCAGGATATCGAACTCAAGAGCCACGCCGGTTCCGGACCTCCCAGTACGTTATCAAAGGCATTACGTGATAAAATGAGGGGTATTGTTTATCCGGTCCCGGCCTGGTACCAGTCCGGCAGCACAAAGCCCGTCTCCTTCAGGTTGTCCGGCCAGACGATCCTGGGCCTGCACTCCCCTGCCTGCTCGTCCCAGAAGAGCTGCGACACGAAGAGTTCAAACTGGACCTCCCGGTAATCCGGCGAGAACGTGATGAACCCGTCCTTGATGGCTTCCACCTTCTGGGGCATCCGGATGCCGGCGAGGGCATCCCTCACCGCCGTTTTTTCCAGGGTGCCGGCATTCTCGATGGCCTGTGCGGCCACATAGACTCCCTCGTAGGTGGAGACCCCCATCATGTCGGGGAAGGACCCGTATTTTGCCACGTAATCCGCCTTGAACCTGGCATCCGCCGTCGCCACAGAGGACTTCGGCGCAGTGTAGGGGCTGAACCGGCTCTCGATGACGGAGTACTCTCCGAAACGGGCGATGCCCTTGTAATAATCGGGGTTGTCATTCGTCTCAACGGCCAGGACAATCGTGTTCAGGTTCACGTCCCTCCGGGCCTGCACCACGATCTGGGTCTGTTCTACCGGGAAGGCCGCGGCGTAGATCACGTCCGGCTTTGCAGCCTTTACCGCCGTGAGTGCCGTCCTGAAATCCGCCTCCCCCAGCTTGAAGCTCTGGTTGGAAACGATATCCATCTTGAGGTTACCCGTGGTGATGGTACTGATGACGCCGTTTAACACCCCTTTCCCGTAGGCGCTGTCCTGGTAGAGGATCGCGACCCTCATGGGCCGGCTGTCGGCGAATCCAAACTTCTCGTTGATGGCCGGGCGCATGACCTGGTCGATGAAGAGGGTCGTGTACTGGCCGTACATGGCCGTGGTCGGGCAGTAGTGGAAGACGTAGCTCTTGTCCACATCCGTTTTCCGGGTGACATCCGGGCTGGATGCACCGGTTACCACGTACGGGACCTTCTTCTCGGCGACAATACCCAGCGTGGCGATCGTCACCGCGCTGCTCCAGCCTCCGACCAGGATATCCACGTTATCCTCTGAGGTGAGTTTCGTGACGGCCTTCACCCCGCTGTCGGGCTTCGTCTCGTCATCGGCCACGATGAGGGTGATGGGCAGCTTCTTGTTGTATGCCTTGACAAATACCCCTCCCTTGGCATTGATCTCGCTGACCGCCAGCTCCGCGGACTGTTTCATGTGCTTCCCCACGTTGCTTCCTGCTCCCGTCAGGGAGACCACCGCTCCCATTTTCAGGTCCTGCGGCTGGGCCTGCTGCTGGGCGCAGCCGGCCAGGAGCACCGCGGCGAGCACCAGTGCCGCGAGCAGGATGGATACTGTTGTTGCGTGTTTCATCTCTTTTCCCCTGATGCAGAAATGCTATGTCAGTGCATGGACTGCCATGTCATAGCATGACGGTGTGTGGTTGGACAGACGATGGCAAAAAGGTTGTGATTCCATACCGCCGACGTATCCATCACTCCGGGTGATGGCACCCTTCTGGAGATCGGGAGCTGTAAATCTTTCCGGGGAGATCTGATCCGGACCGGAGAGTGGGAATAGCCGTTCTTCCCTCTCCGGCATTCATTCTTCTCCAAGAAGTCTCCGGGCTTCCTTCAGCAGCTTTTTCTTCTCAATTGAGATTTCCGGAATAGTCAGGTGGAGGGACCGGATCGCATCAATGACGAGGTGCGAGATGAGTGGACGGGCGAACCACTTTGAATCAGCAGGGATGATATACCAGGGAGCCTGTGGAGTGCTGGTAGCACCCAGCATCTCCCCGTAGGTCTCCATGTACCTGGCCCAGTACATCCGGTCCTCGAAATCTTCTGGTGTCAGTTTCCATCCTTTGTGCGGGTCCCCGAGTCGCTCCAGCAGGCGTTTTTTCTGTTCCTTCCTGCTGATATGCAGGAAACATTTCAGCACCAGGGTTCCGTTCCGCACCAGGTGTTTCTCCAGGGCATTGATATCCTCGTACCGCTCCTTCCAGAGCCCGTCCCCCCGTTTTTTAAGGGGAAGCCGCTCCTTTTCCAGGAGAGCTGGATGCACCCGCACCACCACCACCTCCTCGTAGTAGGACCGGTTGAAGACCCCGATGCGGCCCCGTTCCGGAAGTTTTTTCACATACCGCCACAGGAAATCGTGGTCACGTTCCTCCTCGCTCGGGGCCTTGAAGCTGGAGACATCGCATCCCTGGGGGTTCATCCCGGACATCACATGCTTGATGGTGCTGTCCTTCCCCGCGGTATCCATACCCTGGAGGATGAGGAGGAGGGCATGCGTGTCGCTGGCCCACAGGAGCTCCTGGACCCGGGCGAGTTCAATCCGGTGCTCGTTGAGGAGCTCTTCCGCTTCTGCTCTCGCCAGGTTCCTTCCAGGGCGGGATGTGCTCTCCCGGTCGTCCCAGCGGGTGGGAAAGGTGGAAAGATCCACAGGTTCTCCCTGCGGGACCCGGAATTTCGAGATTGTTCCGGGATTGAAAATGAGCTGGGGTGGCAGGTGCTCTCTGGAATCCTGGGAAGCCATAGAATCTCCATACACAACTCATGGCACGAATAAGATATGGGTTGCGGCGACAGAACATGAGAGTGCGCTTACCGGTCCAATGGATCGGTCTTTATCACCTCCTGCAGGGAGCACTTGGAGAAGGGAGGGAAGAACCGATGTCAGAGGAGCACGCCCGGAACGTATTGATCCTCTTCTTCCTGATCCTGCTGATCGGTGCGGCAGCAGTCTTCCTGATCCCACACCTGGCAGGAACCGGTGGAGCCCTGCAGGCACGGCAGGGATGGGGGGTCCTCCGGCCGCCTGGCGACGTGGAGGCCCTCGTGATCCGGGGGGACCGGGTGATCGCCGGCGGGAGTGATGGGATCCTGGTCCTGGACCGGATCGACGGTCAGCCGGTAGCCCATCCCCTCACCGCCCTCCCGGTCGGCCGGGTCCAGGCGCTCCTCATGGACCGGAACGGGTCCCTCTGGATCGGCCATGAAACCGGGCTCACAAGAGTGACCGGATCCGCCATCACCCGGTTCAATACCTCGAGCGGCCTGCCTGCCGGTGAAGTCCTTTCCCTCATGGAGGACCGGGAGGGGAGGGTCTGGGCAGGGACCTGGAAGGGAGCGGCGGTGCATGACGGGGAGCGCTGGCGGGTCCTCACCGTGGATGACGGCCTCCTGGACAACAACGTGCACGCGATGCGGGAGGACCGGTCCGGCGGGATCTGGTTCGGGTCCTACGTGGCACCCCGGGGAGGCATCAGCTATCTCAGGCATGGCCGGTGGCAGCACTTCACCCGGGAGAATGGCCTCCCGCACCCCAACGTCGTCGCGTTCCTGGAGGACCGGGACGGCAGTGTCTGGGCAGGGACCGGCCTCATCGACCGCGGCGGGGCTGCACGGTTCGTGGAGAGGGCAGGGACCTGGTCCATCGCTGAAACACTCACTGCTGCTGACGGCCTTGCCGGCAACAAGGTCCGGGCCCTCTTCCAGGACCGGGACGGAGTCCTCTGGTTCGGGTCCGAGTATGACGGCCTGGCGAGGAAGGGGGAGACGGGCTGGCAGGTCTTCACCGAGAAGGACGGCCTGGCCAACAACGAGGTGAAGTGCATCGTGCAGGACCCGGACGGGGACCTCTGGATCGGGACCCGGAACGGGATCACCCGGATCCGGTCCTCTGCCCTCCACGCCCCGTGATTTTCTTGAATCATCATCATGTCCATGTAACGTGAATGAACTGCCTATCCCCATGGGGGTGGGGCC
>Ga0315291_10005918_pt1 | contig 15271 bp, 9 predicted proteins | sample YL17G12_20_MG_FD_203070 | JGI IMG/M metagenome (GOLD analysis project Ga0315291, IMG submission 203070) | Sediment microbial communities from Yellowstone Lake, YNP, Wyoming, USA - YL17G12_20 | ecosystem: Environmental > Aquatic > Freshwater > Lake > Sediment | place: USA: Wyoming | collected...
CGCCGGCCATGCGGCGGAGGGCTACGCCTGGGCGACCGGGAAGGTCGGCGTGTGCATGGCGACCTCTGGTCCGGGCGGCTGCAACCTCGTCACCGCGCTCGCCGACGCGAAGATGGACTCGGTCCCGGTCGTCGCGATCACCGGGCAGGTCCCGACGCCGGCGGTCGGCAACGATGCGTTCCAGGAGGCCGACATCACCGGCATCACGCTCTCGGTCACCAAGCACAACTTCCTCGTGAAGGACGCGCGCGAGCTGGCGGAGACGATCCGCGAGGCGTTCCACATCGCGAGCACCGGCCGTCCCGGCCCCGTGCTCGTCGACCTGCCGAAGGATGTCCAGCTCCAGGAGTTCACGTGGAGCTGGCCCGAGACCGTGTCGCTCCCCGGCTACAAGCCCACGACGAAGGGCAACCTGAGACAGGTGCGCGAGGCCGTGAGGCTCATCCTTCAAGCGAAGCGTCCCGTGCTGTACGTGGGCGGCGGCGTGATCAAGGCGAACGCCACGAAGGAGCTGTTCGAGCTCGCGACCGAGGGCAACCTGCCGGTCGTGACGACGCTCATGGCGCGAGGCGCGTTCCCCGACACGCACGAGCTCGCGTGCGGCATGCCCGGTATGCACGGCGCGTACACGGCCGTGACCGCGATGCAGAGGTCAGACGTGTTGGTCGCGCTCGGCGCGCGGTTCGACGACCGGGTGACCGGGCTGCTGTCGGGTTTCGCCCCGCACGCGAAGGTGATCCACGTCGACGTCGACCCGGCCGAGATCGGCAAGAACCGCGTCGCGGACGTGCCGATCGTCGGCGATGCGCGCGACGTCATCGCGAAGATGCTGACCGAGCTGCGGCGCAAGCAGGAGGAGCAGGGCGGTGCACCCGATCGCTCCGAGTGGCTCTCGACCCTCCGCGGTTGGCTCGAGAAGTACCCGTACACGTACGAACAGCCCGACGACGGGCCGATCAAGCCGCAGTTCGCCATCGAGCGCCTGTGCGAGCACGCGAAGGACGCGATCGTCGTGTCCGGCGTCGGCCAGCACCAGATGTGGACGGCGCAGTTCTGGAGGTTCACCAAGCCGCGGACGTTCATCACCTCCGGCGGCCTGGGCACGATGGGCTTCGCCCTCCCCGCGGCACTCGGCGCGAAGGCCGGACGGCCCGACCGGCGCGTCATCGCGATCGACGGCGACGGCTGCTTCCAGATGACCACGCAGGAGCTCGCGACCTCGAGGACCGAGAAGATCCCGTTCATCACGGCGATCATCAACAACGCGCACCTCGGCATGGTCCGGCAGTGGCAGGAGATGTTCTACGAGGAGCGGTACTCGCAGGTGTACCTCTCCCACGACTGCCCCGACTACGTGAAGCTCGCCGAGGCCTACGGAGCCGTCGGGCTCCGCGCCGAGCGCCCCGAGGAGGTGGACGCGGTGATCGAGAAGGCCCTGTCGGTCGAGGACCGCAGCGTCGTGATCGACTTCCGCTGCGACCCGCGGGAGAAGGTGTTCCCGATGGTCGCAGCCGGCTCGTCGAACGACGAGATCATCCTCGGCCCCGGCGATCTGAGGCCGATCAAGGACCCGGCGGAGGCACCGATCGCATGAGCCTTCACACCATCTCCGTGCTGGTCGAGGACAAGCCGGGCGTCCTCACGCGCGTGGCCGGGTTGTTCGCCGCGCGCGGGTTCAACATCGATTCGCTCGCCGTGGGTCCCACCGACGAGGACGGGCTGTCGCGCATGACCATCGTCGTGCAGCTCGAGACGAAACCGCTCGAGCAGGTGACGAAGCAGCTGAACAAGCTGATCAACGTCATCAAGATCCTCGAGCACGAGCCGAGCGAGGCCGTGGAGCGCGAGCTCGCGTTGATCAAGGTCCACGCCGACGGGGACAACCGCGCGCGGATCATGGAGATCTGCGAGGTGTTCCGCGTCCGCGTCCTCGACGTGACCCACAGGACCCTGATCGTCGAGGCGATCGGGATGCCGGAGAAGCTCGAGGCGCTCCTCGAGCTGCTGCGCGACTTCGGCATCGTGGAGATCTCGCGGACCGGGCGGATCGCGCTCGCGCGCGGCGACCGCGGGATCCGCGAGCGTGTGCAGCGGAAGGTGGCGGCCGGCACGGGGGACGCGCCGGGCGGGATCGGCGGGAGGACCTGAGCCCGCCTCGTATCACGGGAGGAACGATGGCCACGATCTACTACGAGAAGGACGCCGACCCCTCGGCCCTGAAGGGCCAGAAGATCGCGGTGGTCGGCTTCGGCAGCCAGGGTCACGCGCACGCGCTGAACCTCAGGGACTCCGGCCACGACGTCCGCGTCAGCGAGAGCGAGGGCTCGAGCGCCTGGGCGAGGGCCGAGGAGGCGGGCTTCCGGGTGCTCCCGACCGCACAGGCGGTGTCCGAGGCCGACGTCGTGATGGTGCTCTTGCCGGACACCCTGCAGGCGAAGGTCTACGACGCCGATATCGCGCCGAACCTGAAGGCGGGCGACATGCTCATGTTCGCCCACGGGTTCAACATCCACTTCGGGACGATCAAGCCGCCGGCGGACATCGACGTGACGATGATCGCTCCGAAAGGCCCCGGGCACCTGGTCCGGCGAACGTTCGAGGAAGGCATCGGCACGCCGGCGCTCGTCGCCGTGCAGCAGGACGCCACGGGCACGGCGCTGCAGCGCGCGCTCGCGTACGCGGCCGGTATCGGCGTGGCGCGCGCCGGAGTGATCGGGACGACGTTCAAGGAGGAGACCGAGACCGACCTGTTCGGCGAGCAGGTGGTGCTGTGCGGCGGGACCACCGCGCTCGTGCGGAGCGGGTTCGAGGCGCTCGTCGCCGCCGGGTACCAGCCGGAGATCGCGTACTTCGAGTGCCTTCACGAGCTGAAGCTGATCGTCGACCTCATGTACGAGGGCGGCATGAGCTGGATGCGGTACTCGATCTCCGACACGGCCGAGTACGGCGACTACACGCGCGGTCCTCGCGTGATCGACGACCGCACGCGCGAGGAGATGCGCCGGATCCTGGACGAGATCCAGAGTGGGCGGTTCGCGAAGGAGTGGATCGGCGAGGCGGAAGGGGGGTTCACCAACTTCCTCCGACTCAGGCAGGAGGCGCGCACGTCCGAGATCGAGGAGGTGGGACGCGGTCTGCGTCGGATGATGCCGTGGCTCGAGTCGGAGAAGAAGGTGATCCCCGATGGATGATGATGTAGTACGCATCTTCGACACCACGCTCCGCGACGGGGAGCAGGCTCCCGGCATCGCGCTCACGAAGGCCGAGAAGGTCGAGATCGCGGAGCAGCTGGCGCGCCTCGGCGTCGACATCATCGAGGCGGGGTTCCCGATCTCGAGCGAAGGCGAGTTCGAGGCCGTCCGCGAGATCGCGACGAACGTCCGCGGACCGGTGATCGCGGCGCTCGCCCGCGTGACGCCCGGCGACGTCCACCGCGCCGGCGAAGCCGTGAAGGGCGCCGAGCGCCGGCGGATCCACACGTTCATCTCCACCAGCGACATCCACATGCAGGACATGCTCCGGATGTCGCACGATCAGGTGCTCGACGCGATCCGCGAAGGAGTGAAGCTCGCCGTCGACTACACGGACGATGTCGAGTTCAGCGCGCAGGATGCGACGCGCACCGAGCTCGACTTCCTGCTGGAGTGCCTGAGGGTCGGGGTCGAGGCCGGCGCCACGACGATCAACGTGCCCGACACGGTCGGCTATGCGATGCCGCACGAGTTCGGCGAGCTCATCCGCACGGTGCGCGAGGCGCTACCCGACCACATCGTGATCTCCACGCACTGCCACAACGACCTCGGCCTGGCCGTGGCGAACTCGCTCGCTGGCATCGTGAACGGCGCGCGGCAGATCGAGGTCGCAGTGAACGGCATCGGTGAGCGAGCGGGGAACTGCTCGCTCGAGGAGATCGCGATGATCGTGCACACGCGAGGGCAGGCCCTCGGCGTGAAGCACAACCTTAACGTCAAGGAGATCACGCGAACGTCACGTCTGGTCGCGATGACGACCGGCTACTCGGTCCAGCCGAACAAGGCCGTCGTGGGCTCGTCGGCCTTCGCGCACGAGTCGGGCATCCACCAGCACGGTGTGCTCTCGAACCGCGCGACCTACGAGATCATGGACCCGCTCGAGATCGGCCTGGAGGGCAACCGGCTCGTGCTCGGCAAGCACTCGGGGCGCCACGCGTTCGCCGATGCGCTCGCCAAGCTCGGCATCAAGGTCGAGGAGGAGAAGCTGAACCGAGCGTTCGCGCGATTCAAGGAACTCGCCGACCGCAAGATCCAGCTGACCGACCAGGATCTCCAGGCCATCGTGTCCGAGGAGCTCGGCACCGCTGAGGAGGACGTGTTCGTGCTTGAGTCCGTCGTGGTCGGCGGCGGGACCCACCTCGAGCCGCGGGCGACCGTGCACCTTCGCCGCGGGGAAGAGGTGATCGAGGAGTCGGCGATGGGCGACGGACTGATCGACGCCGTGATGGGCGCCATCCAGCGTGCCGCCGGCGTCGAGGCGCGCCTCGTGTCGTTCAACGTCTCGTCGGTGACGGAAGGCTCGGACGCGCTCGGCGACGTCGTCGTCCAGCTCGACGTCGAGGGGCGTCGGGTGACCGGCCGCGGTGTCGCGACCGACGTGGTCGAGGCCTCCGCTCGCGCCTACCTGGCCGCGATCAACCGCGCCTTCCTGGTGTCGGCGGGCTCGAAGAGCACCGTGGAGGCCTGGCCGTCGTGAGCGGCCGCTCGCACCGGATCGGGGTCATCCCGGGCGACGGGACCGGCCCGGAGGTCGTCCGCGAGGGGCTGAAGGTCCTCGAGGCCGTGCGCAAGGGGTTCGAGGTCGAGCTCGAGGAGTTCGACCTCGGCGCGGACCGCTACCTGCGGACCGGCGAGGTCCTGCCGGACGAGGAACTCGAGCGCCTGAAGCGGATGGACGCGATCTTCCTCGGGGCCATCGGAGACCCTCGCGTGCGCCCCGGCGTCCTGGAGCGCGACCTGCTGCTGCGGATCCGGTTCGAGCTCGACCAGTACGTGAACCTGCGGCCGGTGGTCCGCTACCCGGGCGTGACGACGGTCGTCCCTTCCCACACCGACGACGACGTGAACCTCGTCGTCGTCAGGGAGAACAGTGAGGGTCTCTACAGCGGCGCCGGCGGGTTCCACCGCAAGGGGACGCCGTACGAGGTCGCCGTGCAGGAGTCGGTCAACACGCGCCACGGCGTTGAGCGAATCGTGCGGTACTCGTTCGACCTGGCGCGGAAGCCGGAACGGCGCAGGAAGCTCACCCTCGTCCACAAGACGAACGTCCTGAACTACGCCGGTGATCTCTACCAGCGCGTGGTGAACGAGGTGGCGGCCGAGTACCCCGATGTCGAGACCGACTACGTCCACGTCGACGCCGCGTGCATCTACTTCCTCGAGTGCCCGTCGCGGTTCGACGTGATCGTCACCGACAACATGTTCGGGGACATCATCACGGACCTCGGCGCCATGATCCAGGGCGGCATGGGTGTCGCGGCCGGCGGGAACATCAACCCGGAGGGCGTGTCGATGTTCGAGCCGATCGGCGGGACGGCGCCGGACCACGTCGGCAAGGGCACGATCAATCCACTCGCCGCGATCGGTGCGATGCAGATGCTGCTCGCCAGTCTCGGCGAGCAGGTCGCCGCGAGGCGCATCGACGCCGGCATCCGACTCGCCTGCACGAAGCTGCCCTCGATGCGTGCGGGTGAGATGGGCCGTACGACCTCCGAGGTCGGCGACCTCGTCGTCGGGGGAGCGACCGCGTGAGCGAGCCGCTCCGGGTCGAGCTGTACGACACGACGCTCCGCGACGGCGCGCAACGCACGGGGCTATCCTTCTCGATCGACGACCGGTTGCGGATCCTTCACAAGCTGGACTCGCTCGGGTTCCCGTACGTCGAGGGCGGTTGGCCGGGCGCGAACCCGCGCGAGACCGCGTTCTTCAAACTCGCGACCAAGGAGCCGCTGCAGCACGCCACGCTCACTGCGTTCGGCATGACGCGGAAGGCGGGGGAGCGGGCCGAGGGGTCCGGCGTGCTCCGAGATCTGCTCGATGCGGGTACGGAGGTCGTCTGCCTGGTCGGCAAGGCCTGGGATCTGCATGTGACCGAAGCGCTGCGCAACGAGCTCGGCGAGGGCGTCGAGATGGTGCGCGACTCGATCACGTTCCTGCGCGGGAAGGGCCGGCGGGTGTTCCTCGACGCGGAGCACTTCTTCGACGGGTACCTGCAGAACCGCGGTTTCGCGATGGACGTGCTCGCCGCAGCCGAGGAGTCCGGGGCGGAGCGCTTGGTGCTCTGCGACACGAACGGCGGAACCCTGCCGGCCGACGTCGCGCGGATCGTCCGCGAGGTGCGCGAGGCCACGCGGGTGCCGCTCGGCGTCCACGTCCACAACGACGCCGGGTGCGCCGTGGCGAACTCCCTCGTCGCGGTCGAAGCCGGCGCGTTCCAGGTGCAGGGCACGATCAACGGCTACGGTGAGCGGACGGGGAACGCGGACCTCGTCGCGGTCGCGGCGGACCTCGCGTTGAAGATGGGTGCCGAGGTGCTGCCCGAGGGCTCGGTCGGTCGTCTGACCGAACTCGCGCACTACGTGGCCGAGGTCGCGAACCTGACGCCCGACGCTTACCAGCCCTACGTCGGCCGCTACGCGTTCACGCACAAGGCCGGGCTGCACGCGTCGGGAGTCGCGCGTCTGCCCGAGGCGTACGAGCACGTGCCGCCGGAGACGGTCGGCAACCACCGCGGCGTGGTGGCCTCCGACCTCGGCGGCCGCTCCACGCTACAGATGAAGGCGGAGGAGTTCGGCCTCGAGCTGCACGACGAGGCGATCCCCGGCCTGCTCGCCGAGCTGAAGGACCGCGAAGCCCGCGGCTACGCGTTCGAGGCGGCCGACGCCTCGCTCGAGCTGCTGATCCGGCGGCACGACGGGTGGCGGCAGCCGTTCTTCGAGATAGAGAACTACCGGGTCCACGTCGAGCAGCGCGGCAAGGACGAGCCGCTCGCCGAGGCGACGGTGAAGGTGGTCACGAAGGGCACCCGCCACATCGAGAGCGCTGAGGGGCACGGCCCGGTCGGCGCGCTCGACAACGCGCTCCGCAAGGCCCTCACGAACGACTATCCGGAGCTCGAGCACATCTCGCTCGAGGACTACCGCGTACGTGTGCTCGACGAGACCGTCGGTACCGCCGCGACCGTGCGCGTGCTGATCGATACCTCGAACGGGCAGCGCGAGTGGACCACGGTCGGCGTGTCGGCCAACATCATCGAGGCGTCGTGGGAGGCGCTGACCGACGGCTACCTGTACGGCCTGCTCCACCCGCGCGAGGACGCGCACGGGTCGTAGCGCCGTGTCGGTGAGGATCCGCGCGGCCGTACCGACCGACGCGCGGGCCATCGCCGAGCTACACGTCGCGTCCTGGCAGGCGACCTATCGCGGGCAGCTCACCGACGGGTATCTCGACGGCCTCTCGGCCGAGGACCGGCTCCGCTCGACGCGCGATTCGATCGAGCGGGCCGGACCCGGTCGCCGGACGTGGATCGTAGAGGAGGGTGAGCAGGTCCTCGGGTTCGCCGTGACCGGTTCGAGCGAGGACGCCGACGCCGACGCCGACCGACAGACCGGCGAGGTCTACGCGATCTACCTGGACCCGGAGCGCGTCGGCACCGGTGCGGGCCGCGCGCTGTTCGCTCACGTCGTCGGGGACCTGCGTGAGCGCGGATACTTGACCGCGACGCTCTGGGTTCTCGGATCGAACGAACGCGCCCGGCGTTTCTACGAAGCAGCGGGCTGGGCGCCCGACGGCACGGTTGCGACCGAGTGCGTCGACTGTGAGATGCGCCCGACCATCCGATACCGCGCGGACCTCGTGTAGCTACGCGTGTTTCGTGTGGCCGTGGTGCCAGCCGTGCTTCGGCGGCTTGTGAACCCAGCCGAGGTGCTTGCCCTTGCCGGGGAAGTGGTCACCGCCACCACCACCACCGCCGCCGCCGCCACCACCACCACCACCGCCGCCGCCACCACCACCGCCGCCGCCACCACCACCTCCACCTCCACTGGGCGCCCCCGAGGGGGTCGGGCCCGAGGGCCTCGTGCCACCGCCCGGCAGCGTTCCCTTCGACGGCACCGGCGGAACGAGGTTCCCCAGGATGCCCTGGAGGGCCGAGAGGATCCGCGGCTCGAGCGACCCGATGATCGCGCTCAGCGCGGCGAGAACTTCGGCATCGAGTGAGCCCACGGAGAACCCGGCCGCGAGCGCCTCGCCGCGGTGGTCCACCAACGTCTGCGCCAGGACGGTCGCGTAAACGTAGTCACCGCTTCGGAGCGCCCGGGTGAGGTCGTGGAGGTCGTCCGCCGCAGCATCCAGCGCGGTCCCCGAGACGGGCCCGACCGACGCACTCGGGAACGGCATCACCCGTGGGGGACCACCGTCCCCGGGGCCCGACCCGCTGAACACCGCGACCACCCCGAAGACCACGAGCGCGAGGGCGGCCGCGACCGCCCCGAGGCGCATCAGGAGTCGGTGGTCCTCGTCCGGAGGTTGCGCCGGTGGCTCTTCCTCGGGAGTACGGAGAGGAGCGGCTGCAGCCACCGCGACCGCCGGCTCGGCCACGAGCTGGTGAAGCATGGCCGTGAGGGCCGCCAGGCCCACACCCCTCTCGAGGTATCCGTCGGCACCGAAGTAGGCCGCCGCGGATGGTGCCCCCGTGGTGAACACGATGACGGCGGCATCGGGGGCGGCCGCCTTGATGCGGGCGACGCCCTCGACCTCGTCGTCATTGAGCATCGCTTCGTCGAGGACGACCGCATCGGGATCCACGGCGTCCAGGGCCGCGAAGAGTCCGGCCCGGCCACGGACGTCGGCCGCGACGTCGAAGCCGTCGTCCTCGAGGAAGCGGCGTACGAGGGTGCGCTTCTCGTAGATGTTGCCGGCGATGACAACCCGCACCCGCTCGCCGGGCGCACGCGTGCTCACGAGATCCGGTATTTGGTCACGGTTCGACCGAGGATGCTACTCCGCCTCCATGAACCTAGCGCTGACCGTATCAGACGCGAGCGTGACGATCGCGCGCGATGTCTAGTTGTGCGGCTTGTGGCCGTGCCAGCCACCGTGCGGCGGCTTGTGCTCCCAGCCCAAGTGCCCGCCCTGGCCGGGGAACTGATCGCCGCCGCCACCACCACCACCACCGCCACCGCCACCACCGCCGCCGCCGCCGCCGCCGCCACCGCCGCCGCCACCACCGCTGGTGCCGCCACCGCCGGTGCCATAGAACGTGCCCCCGCCACCGCCGCCACCGCCGCCCTTCTGCGGGGTGGAGCAGGCGGGCATGAGGTCGCCGAGGATATCGGCGAGGTTCGTGCATTGCGTCGTGGTCAGATCACCGGCGAACGGCTTGAGGGCCTTGGTGATGTCGGGGTCGAGCGCGGATAGAGAGAGCCCAGCGTCGCGCGCGGCCTGCCGCTGATCCATCAGCAGCTGCGCGTCGACCCGCGCCTCGATGAAGCGGCCGGCCTGCAGCGCGGCCGTGAGGTCGTCCAGCGTTGCATAGGCCTTGTCGAGAGCAGTCTGCGGCTCGGACGGCACGACCCCCTGGCCACCGGTCGAGGGCGCGGTCGACAGCCCCGGCGCCGCGGCCTCGTTCTTCCCGCCGCCCAGGAACGCGAAGAGCAACGACAGGGCGATGATGCCGATGCCGGCCCATAGCAGCGCGCGGCTCAGTACCCACGCGGTTGGGGCCTTCCTCTCCTCGTCCCCGTCGGCGCCAGCTACGCTGGCGGATACGAGGTCTTCCTCGCCGGTGCCAGCGGCGTATGCAAGGTCTTCCTCGCCGGTGCCAGCGGCGTATGCAAGGTCTTCCTCGCCGGTGCCAGCGGCGTATGCAAGGTCTTCCTCGCCGGTGCCAGCGGTGGACACAAGGTCTTCCTCGCCGGCGCCAGCGGCGGATACAGTGCCGACCGGCGCGAATAGCGGGCGCTTCTCCCCCTCCTCTTCCCCGCCTCGCTCGTCGACGGAGGCTGATACGAGGTCTTCCTCACCAGCGCCGGCAACGGACGCCGCAGTGCCGACCGGCGCGAACAGCGGGGCGGTGTCCTCGCTGGCCGCATCATCCGAGGGGCCTTCGGGCGCGGGTCCCTGCGCGGCCCCCACGCCGGCGGCCCCTAGCCCGGCCGCCATGATCACGCCGGCTCCGATCGCCGGGCCCTCCGCGTCCTCTGCCATCTCCTCGGCGCCGACCGCCTCCGGCCCGGGTAGCACGACCGTGGGTTCGCCGCAGAGGTCGAACAGCAGCGCCGAGATCGTTGCGAACTCGGACCCCGCCTCCACATAGCCGTCGGCGCCGGCCTCGGCAGCGGAGCCGAGGGCCGAACCCGGCGTCATCAGTACTACCTTCGTCTCGGGGGAGGCCGTGCGGAGCGCCGGGATCGTGTCGACCCCAGCTGCCTCGACCATGTGGCTGTCGAGCAAGAGCGCGTCGGGTTGCTCGATCCCGACGACGCGCACGAGCTCGCTCGGGCTCGGCATCGAGGGGACGATCTCGAAGCCCTCGTTCTCCAGGTAGTGGGCGACGAGGCCGCGCTTCAGGTAGGTCAGGTCGCTGATGATGACTCGCGGCTTCGCGCCGGCGTTCGTGGCTGCCATGATTAGGGGTCCTCCGGGTCCGTCGGTGAGCTCAAGACTACCGAGCGCAAGGGTAGCCCGCACCTCCCAGCGGTGGGAAGAGGGAACGGCCTAGGGCGAAGGGCTGGACCAACTATCGGCGGGGACTGAAGTCGGATGGGGTCGGACTTCCTCGGCCCCGGGGCCCGGAGTCTACGACGAGAGTTCGGCGTCGCGGCTGGCGAGCATCTTCCGCGCCGCGAGCAACTCGTCGATCTCGTTCATCGGCAGGGGCTTCGCGAAGTAGAAGCCCTGGCCAAGATCGCACTTGAGATCCTGCAGCTTCTCCAGCTGGTCGGCGCGCTCGATACCCTCGGCGACCGGAAGGAGCTTCAGGATGCTGGCGAGCTCGATGATGGCGGCGGTGAGCGCCGATTGCTCGCCGCCCTCGTTGACGTTGTCCACGAAGGACTTGTCGACCTTCAGGATGTCCACGGGGAAGCGGCGGATGTAGTTCAGCGACGAGTAGCCCGTGCCGAAGTCATCGACCGCGAGCTTCACGCCGAGCGCCTTCAGCTCGGTGAGCCGCTGGATCGACAGCTCCATGTCCTGCATCATCACGGACTCGGTGATCTCGAGGGCGAGCGTGCCGGGATCCAGGCCGGATTCCCTGAGGATCTCGGCGACCTCGTCGACGATCTCCGCACGCTGCAGCTGTCGAACCGAAAGGTTCACGGTCACGTAGAGCGGCGGGTCGTGTGGGAAGCGTCCCTGGAGGGCCTTCCCCTGACGGCACGCTTCCTGGAGGACCCAGTGGCCGATCGGCACGATGAGCCCAGTTTCCTCGGCGAGGGGGATGAAGTCGAGCGGCGGGATGATGCCGCGCTGCGGGTGATTCCATCGCAATAGGGCCTCGAGGCCCGAGATCTCGCCGGACTCGAGCTCGATGATCGGCTGGTAGTTCAGGAAGAACTCGCCGTGGTCGACCGCCCGCTGGAGGTCGGCCTTGAGCTCCAGGCGGCGCAGCGCGGTGTCGTGCATCGCCGGCTCGAATACCTGGTAGCGGCTCTTGCCCGCCTCCTTCGCCATGTACATCGCGACGTCGGCGTCGCGCAGGAGGTCCTCGGCGTTCTGAGGGTTGCCCTCCTTGTCCTGGCTCGCGGTCGCGATGCCGATGCTCGCGCGGGCGAAGACCTCCTTGTGGTCCAGGGTGAAAGGAGCCTCAAGCGCGGCCATGATGCGCGTGGCGACCTCTGCCGCCTCGATGCCCTGGCCACCGTCCTCGAGAAGGATCGCGAACTCGTCGCCGCCGAGGCGCGCCGCGGTGTCGGCCGAACGCAGGCAGGTCTTGAGGCGGTCTCCGACCTCGGCCAGCAGGCGGTCACCGGCTGCGTGGCCGAGCGAGTCATTGATCGTCTTGAAGTCATCGAGGTCCATGAATAGGACCGAGATCGGCCTGTCCTCTCGGCTCTGGCGCTCGAGGGCGTGGTCGACGCGGTCCTTGAAGAGCGCGCGGTTCGCGAGGTTCGTGACAGAGTCGTGGAAGGCCTGGTGCTGCAGCTGCTCCTCGAAGGCCTTGCGCTCGCTGATGTCGCGGGTGTTGAGCACGATGCCATTGACGTTCGGGTCGTGCAGGAGGTTCGTGCGCAGGGTCTCAACGTGCAACCAGAAGTCCTTGCGGTGGCGCATCCGGAGCTCGATCAGGCCGGGATGGCTGTCGCCGTCGCGCTCGCCACTCGTCAGGAACTGCAGGATCTGCGCCTTGTCCTCGGGGTGGATCAACGTCGTGAGCTTCGACCCCTCGAGCTCGTCCACGCCGTATCCGAGCACGCGCTCGACCGACGGGCTGACGTACTGCACCGTCGAGTCGGCGTCGACGACCATGACGACGTCCGACGAGTTCGTGACGAGGGAGGAGAAGCGCGCCTGGCTCTGGCGGCGCAGGAGGTCCTCGGTCAGGGCCGCGCTGTCCAGTGCGAGGGCAACCTGAGAGGACAGGGCGTCGAGGGAGTCGCACGTCGAGCGCGCCAACGTCGTCGGGTTCGCGGTCGACAGCAGCGCCCTCAACTCGTCCTTGAGGAACAGCGGAACGGTGAAGACGAACTCGGCCTCGGCCGGCATCTCGAGCAGCGCACCGATCTGGCTCTGGCCAGCCGGCGCCTGGATCGATCGGTGGGAGAGCAGCCGCTCACGCTTCCAGTCGGGCAGGTCCGACAGCGCGACCGTCGTGTCGACGACCCCACTCGACCCGCCGGCGGCGGCAACCACCGTGAACTCCATCGGCGCGTTGGTGTCGAGGTTCACCAGCAGTCGGGTCGCGGCGCCCTCGCCGGTCAACGATTGGGTAGCCTCCATCGCCGCGGCGTAGATGCCCTCGCGGTTCGTCGCCGTGACGAGGGCGGCGCCGGCCCCGCGCAGAGCCCTCTCGCGTGTTGCCGACAGCTCCTCCTTCCGGACCAGGCCGGACATCCTCGCGACGACGAGGAGGAACAGGACCGCCGATGCGCCGATGACGATGACCCAGTCGATCGGCTCTCCGCGGAGGTACCGGATCATCTGCACGGAGGGAGCCATCAGCGTCGCGCCGGCGAGTACCGTGAGCCTCGCCCTGCCGAGCCGTCGGTCCGTGTCGGGCGCTCGCTCGGACAGGCTCGCCATCGACGGATGCAGCGCGGCGGCGCCCCAAAGCACGTAGAACGATGCCCACCCGGCCTCGAGGTACCCGACCTGTTGATAGACGATGCCCTGGACCGAGATGTAGCTGTAGACGAAGTCCGTCACGACGAGTGCGAACGTGGCACCCGCCATCAGGAAGAAAGCCGGCGGGCGCTTGCCGGCCCCGATCGCCAGACGGACGATCACGGTCAGCAGGACCAGGTCCATGAACGGGTAGGACATGCCGACGAGCTTCTGGATCAAGGTCGATCCGGTGCCGTGGGCGGTCGGCCCCATCAGGAACACCCACGAGATGGTCCCGATGCCGATCGCGACGATCAGCGAGTCGATCATGCCCTCGCGGTCGCGCCCCGGGTTGCGCCGGCGGACCAGCATCAGCACGCCGGCCACGAGGCACGGGTAGACGGCGAGGTAGAAGAAGTCGCCGATCGACGGGTACGGGAGGTCTGCCCCGCCGAAGAACTTGTCGTAGTTGTATGTGATGACGTCCCCTATCACGAAGAACGTCTGTCCGAGGGCGAACAGGTGCCAGGGGAGCTTCCGCTCCGGCTTCCACATCCGCACGGCGATCACGATCGCCACGGGGGAGGAGATCGCGATGAGGTTGAAGACCACCCCCTGCTTCATGCCCGGCACGAACTCCCAACCGAGCGTAAGGAGGGCACCGGCCAGCAGATAAAGGAGCCACGCTCGACGCTTCATGGGAACCGTATCGGCGGCTTTGGCGGGGGACCTTAGCGACATCGGGCTACCTTCTTTCAGGCATCCTCGGGGGCTGGAAGGAGGGTGCTCGCGGGCGGGGGGTCGGTCTCCGGGCTTGAGCCGGTCTCCGGGCACGCGGAGGTCGTCATCCTGCCCCGCTCGACGTCGCGGAGGCCGGGCAGGAACAGGAACGTGAAGGTGACGGCCGCGCCGATCACACCTGCCCAGATCAGCGTGGCGCGAGCCCCGATCGCGTCGGAGATGGGGCCGGTCAGGGCCAGAGAGACCGGCAGCAGGCCTATCGAGATGAACCAATCGAAGCTCGAGACCCGCCCGAGCAGTCGGTTCGGGACGAGGCGCTGCTTGGTCGTCATCCACACGATCGTGCCGGCGCCCTCGAGCGCGTTGAAGAGGAAGCACGCGAGCATGGCCTGGAAGGGGAACCGGGCCAGACCGTACCCGGCGACCGAGAGCGTCGAGACCGTCCAGACCAGGTAGATGAAGGTCATGTTCCGCCGCGGCATCTGGCGGCGGCTCATGAACAGGGCGGACGCCATGGCCCCCACCCCACCCATGGCCAGGATGAGCCCGAGGTCGCTGGCGCTCCTCCCCATCTCGTATTTCACGATGTGGGGCAGCAGCACGTCGGTCGGCCCCAGGAAGGCCAGGTAGGCGAACGTCGCCGCGAGCAGCGTCCCCCAGAGCCACGTCTGGGAGCGGACGTAGCCGAACCCCTCCTTGATCTCCCGCCAGGCCGCGCCGGCCCCGCGGTCCGCGTCGCGCTCGACCGTGTGAGCACGCATCAGCAGCAGGCAAACGATCGACGCGCCGAAGGTCGCCGCGTCGACCAGGAACGCCCCGCCGACGTGATCGCCGGAAGCGGCGATGATCCAGCCGCCGAGCGCGGGGCCGAGCATCCGCCACGCGGCCGGTCGGGCGAACTGGTCGAGGGAGTTCGCTTGGGTGAGGAGCTCATCGGGAACGAGCTCCGGCACGATCGCGTCGAAGGCCGGCCCGAAGAACGCGGTCCCGGCCCCGAAGAACGCGGCGATCACCATGATGTGCCAGAGCTGCAGCACGCCGGTGAGCGATAGGACGCCGAAGGTCCCGACGGCGATCCCACGGACGAGGTCAGCGGCCATCATCACCTTGCGGCGGTCGAACCGGTCGCTCACGACGCCGCCGACGAGCAGCAGCACGATGTTGGGGACGGACATGGCGATGCCGACCATCGACAGCGCGGTGGCGGCGTCGGAGAGCTGGTAGACCTGCCAGGG
>Ga0315291_10005923_pt1 | contig 15266 bp, 12 predicted proteins | sample YL17G12_20_MG_FD_203070 | JGI IMG/M metagenome (GOLD analysis project Ga0315291, IMG submission 203070) | Sediment microbial communities from Yellowstone Lake, YNP, Wyoming, USA - YL17G12_20 | ecosystem: Environmental > Aquatic > Freshwater > Lake > Sediment | place: USA: Wyoming | collected...
GAGCTCCGGAACTTTGCCCAGGTTGAAAAGGTGGTAGATCGGGCCCTGAACATTGCCATGTCCGAGCCCAAAGGGCCGGTCTATCTCAGCCTGCCGCGAGAGGTCCTGGCCGAGGAACATCGGGAGTTCACTTATACACCCTCCCGGTCGAAAATCTATGCCAAACCGGGCCCGGACCCCGCGGCCATTCGCCAGGCCGCCGATTTGTTGAAAGACGCGGTAAACCCCCTGATCATCACTTCCATGGTCGGGAAGAATCCGGCTGCGGTCGGGGAGTTGGTAAAGCTCTGCGAGTCTTTTGCCATCCCGGTAACGATTGCCATGAGCAACCTTTACTTGAATTTTCCGACCGACCACCCGATGCACCTGGGGTTCGACCCCATGAGATACCTGGAAGAAGCGGATGTCGTTTTGGTTATTGAATCCGACGTTCCCTGGTTCCCGATCAAGGCCCAACCCGGCCCCGGTGCGAAAATCATCCAGATGGGTATCGATCCCTTTTTCTCCCGCTATCCCATCCGCACTTTTCCCGTGGATGTTCCTATTTCCACCGATCCGGAAACCGGGATCAGGTCTTTGAGGGAGGTCCTTGCAACCCACCGGGCGGAAAAGAGAAAGACCCTCCAGGAACGATTTGACCGGTTGGCCAAAGAACACGAGGCACAAAGAGCCACCTGGAAAGCCACGGCCGAAAAATATAAAAAAGATCGCCCGATCGATATGGGGTGGCTATCGAATTGCGTCGGCCAGGTCCGGGATGCAGATACGGTGATCATCAACGAATACGACTTGCACACACAGCAGGTTCCGATGAATGAGCCGGGTACTTTCTTTGGCTCTCCCATGTCCAGCGGGCTGGGGTGGTGTTTCGGAGCCGCCCTGGGCGTCAAACTCGCCCGGCCGGAGTGCGTGCCGATCGTCTGCATGGGAGACGGGGCCTATCATTTCACTGCCCCAACGGCGTGCCATTTTGTTGCCCAGAATCTCCCGGTAGTGGTAGTGGTCTTTAACAACCAGTGCTGGAACGCCGTGAAGGGATCGGTCATCGACCTTTACCCGCAGGGCTGGGCGGTGAAAAAGGATCATTTCGTTCTCTGCGATCTCGAACCCTCGCCCGCCTATGAAAAAATTGCGGAATCCTTCGGGGGCTATGGAGAGAGAGTGGAAGATCCGGGCCAGATCATCCCGGCGCTACGGCGGGCAGTGCAGGCCGTCAGGAAAGAAAAGCGCCAGGCTCTCCTCAACGTGATCTGCAAGCACCCGTGATCGGAAGTTTTTTTGGGACGCAGATGAACGCGGAAACTACGGATTTTGAATCAATAGAGTATTGCCGGGAAAAGAGGTACTGGAAAAAGAGGTACCCTCCTCCTCGTGAGGCTTATATCTGCGTTTATCCGCGAAAATCTGCGTCCCAAGGATTTTTAACAGGAATTTAGCATGCGCAATCGGGTTTTCTTTGTTATGATGATCTCGATATTGCTGCTGCCCCGGGGAGTTATGGGCGGGGAGAAGGAAAACATGAAACAGGAGATCTCTCTTCCTTTAGAAGCCGCAGGCTGGAAGTGGGACGGGAAGGATTTGAATTATAATCGCCGGACCATCTTCGATTATATCGATGGGGCAGGGGAACTATACCTGGCCTACAACTTCCAGGCCGTGAGGGTCCGCCGGTTCGTAAAGCCAGACCAGCCGTCCATCATTGCCGAACTTTTTGATATGGGGTCCTCTGAAGATGCCTCCGGGGTTTTCTCCTTCGAGCGCCAGGATGAAGATGCCGGAATCGGCCAGGGGTCGGAGTTCGGGGGAGGGCTGCTGAGATTCTGGAAAGGAAAATTTTTCGTCAGCGTATATGCGGAAGGCGAAAGCCCGGAAGTGCCATCGGCCATCCTCAACGTGGGCCGGGAAGTGGCCAACTCCATCAAAACGACGGGCCCGGCGCCGCAATTGATCAACGCCCTGCCGGTTGGGAAGGCCGGGCTTGTGGAGAAGGCGGTCCGCTACCTTCACAGCCATGTCCTCCTGAATCAGCGCTTTTTCGTGGCCAACCAGAACATCCTCCGCCTGAATGCCAAAACCGACGCGGTTCTGGCGCCATACTTGCGCGACGGGAAAAAGATCCATCTGCTTCTGGTACGATATTCCACCGCCCAGGAAGCCGAAGAGGCTTTACAGAGTTTCAAGAAAGCCTACATGCCCGAGGCCGGAGAAAAAGAGAGTTTGCAGACCGAGGACAAGAAATGGACGGGGGTGAGAAGGCAGCGGGAATTTGTCCTGATTGTTTTTGGCGCTCCCCGCGAAGCCGATGCCCGGGAATTGTTACAGGCTGCGGAAAATAATCTTGGACGCTGATTCACCCTGTTATACATGACGACATAAGTCTTATGGACTTTGTCATTCCGGGCTTGACCCGGAATCCAGTGCTTTTCTGGATTCCCGCTTTCGCGGGAATGACGCGCTCTGCTGGGATTAATGACGCTGTGTATAGATGTTTACTATCTAACAGGGTAAACGGAGATTGACGAGCCAGAAGTCAGAATCCAAAATCCAAAATAACTTTTCCTTTAAGCGACTTTTTTTCTTAAATTCTGAATTCCGTATTCTGTTTTTTGCTGCTCTTATCCGCGAAAATCAGCGTCCAAAAAATTGGAAAGAGAAGAATGTGAGAGAAGCGAGGATCATCACCCGCAGGGACTTTCTTCGGGGAGCGGCCGGGGCAGCGTTGGCCGCTGCGCTGAGTTCACCAATTCCCGGGGAAGCTCAGGGGCAGCAAAAGGCTAAGGTTGTTCTCATTCGGAGTAATGAAGTTTTGGGGCGGCAGGAAAAGGTGCGGGGGGATATCCTGCAATCCATGCTGGATGAAGCGGTGAAAACTCTCCTCTCGGAGAAGGAGCCTCTTGCCGCCTGGCGGAAGCTTTTCCGAACCCCGGACGTGGTAGGAATCAAAAGCAATGAATGGTATAGAATGCCGACCCCCAAAGAGCTAGAAGACGCCATCAAGCGCCGGCTGCTGGATGTGGGGGTAGCGGGGAAAAATATCGACATCGATGACCGTGGAGTTTTGCAGAACCCGATATTCCGCAAGGCGACGGCCCTGATCAATGTGAGGCCGCTCCGGACTCATCATTGGTCGGGTGTCGGGACCTGCCTGAAAAATTACGTCATGTTCGTCCCCGACCCCTCGGAGTATCATGGGGAGGGCTGTTCGGATCTGGGCAAGATCTGGACTTATCCCATCGTGAAAGGCAAGACCCGCCTGAACATCCTCAGCGCTCTCCAGCCGCAATTCTACGGGCGGGGCGCCCATTTCTTCGATAAACGGTACGTCTGGCCCTATAAGGGGCTGATCGTGGGAACCGATCCCGTGGCCGTCGATGCAGTCGGCGCCCATCTTTTGCGGGTAAAGCGGACCGCCTATTTCGGGGAAGACCGGGCCCTAGACGTCCCCCCCATCCATATCACCGCCGCCGAAAAAAAATACCACCTCGGCGTCAGCGACCTAAGCCGCATCCAACTGATCAAGCTCGGCTGGATGGAAGATATACTGATCTGAACCCCTTGTTCGTTTTCCCCTCTATTTTTCTCCAGGCATGAAAAGACTCGAAAATTTCTAGCCCAACTTCCGCAGTTTCAATAGGTTAAAAAATTTTTTGTAGACCGAGGAGCACGTAAGTACCTGATAAAAGCAGGGCCATTTCTGGTAGGAGTCAAAAAGTGGTGTAGTGACGACCAACTTTATTGACTTGCTGGCCAAACGCGCGATAATCGGTGTGTGCACATCAGGAAAACAACGCGTCACAAAGATGGAAAGTCCCATCACGACTGGGCGTTGGTAGAGTCCTATCGCACCGAGCGTGGCCCCCGGCAACGAGTCGTTGCTTGGCTGGGGGAGATGGACGAGGCAGGCAGACTGGGAGTAGGAAGTGTTGCCGAAGGGGTTCATGGTTTCCAGCAGAATCTGTTTGAGAAGACGGAGCCGGAGTGGGTAGAGATTGATGTGAAAAGGGTGCGGGTTGAAAATGTTGTAGACTTTGGAGGGCCATGGCTAGGTTTAGAGTTGATGCGTTGTTTAGGCTTAGATGAGTTTTTGTTAGAGCATGTTCCCCAGGAGCGGGAAGCGATTCCCTGGGCCATCATGGCAGAGATTTTAGTGCTCTGTCGGATGTGTCACCCGTCGAGCGAACTCCATATCGCTGAGCACTTTTTTGAACAGATGGCATTAGCTGATCTGTTGGGGATCCCTCGTGACAAGATCAATGAGGATCGTTTGTACTGAGCTCTTGATCAAGTATTACTCTACAAAGAAGCCTTCGAGCAACATCTGAAAGAGATGGCTGGTTCTCTCTTCAAGCTGGATTATGATTTATTTCTCTACGATGTAACGAGTACCTACGTGGAAGGGGAACCCCGAATCAACCCGCTGGCCCAACGGGGTTACTCGCGAGACCATCGAGGGGATTGCAAGGAAATTTGTATTGGATTGGTGGTAAGTCGGGAAGGCTTTCCTCTGGGATATGAACTTTTTTCCGGGAGCCGTACGGACGTGACCACGGTGGAAGAAATCATTGAGATCATGGAAGGTCGTTATGGGAAGGCGAACCGGATCTGGGTGATGGATCGGGGGATGGTCAGCGAAGAGAATATGGGATTACTGACGAAAGAGGGGCGGCGCTATATTTTGGGCACTCAACGTGGGCAATTGAAAAAATATGAAGGGGAGTTATGAAAGACCGACTGGCAGGAGGTTCAGTCCGGATTGGAGGTCAAGCGGGTGGATAGTCCTGACGGTAAAGAAGTCTTCATTCTGTACCGGAGTCGATATCGGACGGAAAAAGAAAAAGCGATCCATGATCGTTTTGAGCAACGGATCGAAGAGGCTCTGATCCAGATGGCGAAGAGTTGTGAAAAACGTCGATATCAGGTCACGGTTATAGAGCGCCCTGTCGGCAGATTGCTGGAGAGAAACAGTCGTGCAGCGGGGCGATTTGAGATTCGGGGGGAGAAAGGCTCGACGGGTGGAGCGAAAGTAATTTGGAGGAAGAAGGAAGATTGGCGGGAGTGGTCTCGGTTGAGTGAAGGGTGCTACCTGTTGCGCAGTAATATTCGCGATTGGTCTCCGGAGGAGTTATGGAGAGCCTACATTCAGTTAACAGAGGCAGAAGAGGCCTTTCGAATTCATAAAAGTGACCTGGGGATTCGCCCCCTATGGCATCAAAAAGAGGAGCGGGTCCGGGCTCATATTTTGGTTTGTTTTTTAGCTTACGTGCTCTGGAAGACATTGGGGGGATTATGTCGCCGGGCAGGGCTTGGAGATGAGCCAAGGAAAATCTTTCAGGAACTTTCTCAAATAAAACTTACGGACGTGATCCTGCCCACTCGAAATGGCAAAGAGATTAAGCTCCGGTGCGTAGAAACCCCGTCACCTCCTATGGGGTTCGGGGTAAGGATCTCGAAGGGAACGGTGGGAGAGTAAGAAAAGGCTTAAAAACGCCCCATCTTCAAGACCTTGATCATTGCTCGGTGAATCTTTCCATTGCTGGCCACGACGTGTTTTCCGTTGAGACCAAGGGGCTTACCCAAAAAATCGGTTATTTTTCCCCCAGCTTCCCTGATCATCAAGCTCCCGGCAGCGAAATTCTAGGGACCGAGCTTCATCTCCCAATATCCATCGAGACGTCCCGCAGCTACGTAGCATAAGACTAAGGCTGCAGAACCAGCCCTTCTTACGTCGTGGACGCGGCGGGCGAAATTTCGAAAGTAATCGAAGTTGTCAGCCGGACTCTCTCGGAGGTCATAGGGAAACCCAGTTGCCAACAAGCTTTTGGGCAGTGTTGGGGTTGAGGAAACGTGGATTTTCCGCCCATTAAGACGTGCCCCTTTTCTTTTTTTGCCCACGAAGAGTTCGTCGCAGGTGGGGTCGTAGACGACACCAAGGATTACCTCTCCCTGCTTTTCCAGAGCGATGGATACGGAGAAAATTGGAACCCCATGGGCGTAGTTTGTGGTCCCGTCCAAAGGGTCGATAATCCAACGGTAGGGAGAATTTTCCAGCACCGAGGTTTTTTCCTCGGCAAGGAAACTAGTGTTCGGGTAGCGCTTGCGGATTTCGTAGACAATGATCCTCTCAGAAAGGAGGTCCATTTCCGTGACTAAATCCACGGGACCTTTATAGCTCACTTGTCTCTTCTGACCGAGTCGGCGTTTTAAAAGAAGCCCGGCCTTTTTCGCAGCTAGGATAGCTACCTGTTCAACGCATTCCATGTTTTCCTATTATTCCTTTAGAGGGCGTTAGAGTTTGGGCAGACTTCTTAGATTTTCTTTTCATTGGGATATTCATGATCGTGTCCCTAACGGGGAAGGCACGAATAAAAGTATAACTCCTGTGGGGTCTTTTATCAATAAGAACAATTGAAAAAAAATAATCCTATTTCTTGTCTTGACAACGAGGAAAGGCTCAAACCACCTAAAACCTATTTGGGCTTCTGCAAATCGAGTGGGTAAAAATTAGCCCAAAAATATCAAATCACCCTTTATTTTAGCGATTTTTCTGGGTTGTCAGGGATCATAAAGTAATTCTATGAATTTTTCATGCGAAAACATAAACGACTCTGGGACCTTTATCACTTTCCCGGCTTCTCTCCGGAGCACACTTTGTCGGGCATCTTCGGGGATCCCCGATCTGGGGTCATTTGTCTCATCCGTAGAAAAAAACTGTTTGTGGCGCCTGTGGGCGCACCCATCACACCTATTACGACCGGAAAACCCGCAGGGTTCGCGACCTGCCCTGCGGAGATATGCGGATTTATTTGGAAGTAGAGATCCGCCGAGTAGCTTGTGGAAAGTGCCGGAAAGTGAAGCTGGAGAAGCTAGATTGTTTGGCCGATTCTCTTTTTTGCACCAAACGGGTGGCTTATTACGTAGGCCGCCGTTGCCGGGATTCGAGTATTCGGGATATAGCCGAAGATCTTCGCCTGGACTGGAGGACCGTCAAGGCCTTGGAGATGCAGTACATGCGAGAGCAGTTGCGCCGCGTGGGAGCGCCTAGGCCGAAGGTTGTGGGAATCGACGAGGTGTCCGTGCGCAAGCGGCATACCTACCGGATCGTGGTCAGCGACCTGGAGAGGAAGCGGCCCATCTGGCTTGGAGGGCAGGACCGATCGGAAGCTAGCCTGGATCTTTTCTTCGAGCAGTTGGGCCTAAAGAAGAGCAGGGGAATTCGATTGGCGGTGATGGATATGGGGAAGCCCTTTCATAACTCGACTCAAAAGTATGCATCCCAAGCGGCGATTCTGTTTGATAAGTTTCATGTGATACGTCATCTGAATGAAGCCTTAGATAAAGTTCGTAAGAGCGAATATGCTCGGCTTTCCGTTAAGGATCGGCGATTTATTAAGGGGCAGAAATATACCTTGCTTTCCCGGAGAGAGAACCTGAGCACCGAAGGACGAAAGGCTTTAAAGATCTTGTTGAAAGCGAACAAGCGATTAAACACGGCCTATGTCCTGAAGGAATCCTTTAGCCAGCTTTGCGAGTATAAGCAAGAGGGCTGGGCGCGGAACTTTTTTGAACACTGGCAGGCGTCCCTGAAGTGGCAGCGGCTTAGGGCATATGAAGAGTCTGCCGAGAGGATCGAGAGCCATTGGGACGGCATTGCCGCTTTTATCCAGTTGGAAGACAAAGTCTCCCTGGCTTTTGTAGAGGGTTTGAATAACAAGATCCGGGTCATCCAGCGCCGGGCGTATGGGTTACCGGATGATGAATATCTTCGTCTGAAGGTTCTAACCTGCATTTTACCACCGATCTAAAGATGGGTTCATCGCCCATTTGCTCTGTAGGGAGTTATCCACAGGGAGCTGCGATGGTTGCGAGATTTTGCCCCGCGAAGGCGGGGCCGCCGACATCTTTGGGGTGTCCGCTAAAACCTCTCCGCTCTCTACCTTCCTATGGATAACTCCCATCATTCATCCCCCTACTTTCCCTACACTGTTTATTGTGGAAAATCACCCACTCGATTTGCAGGGGATCCTATAAAAAAGGACTATACGTCTGTTGTCATGGCCCGGCGAATTTTTTATGGCGAAGCAGGGTTTGGCACAGCATACCGCCGATAGTACTGTACCGATCGTGTATGCTGCACTGAAAGCTTAGCTGATAACTGCCACGAGAGAATGCCTTAAACCCATTTTTACCTCTCTTCGTATCGCACATTCTTTAGGTAATATTTCATCGGTCCACACATACCCGATTTGCATAAGGCATGAATGTCTTCTCCCATGAGGGCTGTAAAAATGGGGGTAATTGCACGCTCAAGCCAGCACTCCTTTAATGCTTGGATGTGAGGTAGATGTGTAAATCCATTATAGTAAGTGGTCCCCTTTTATTCGAGCCGAAGCCTCACATCAGTTAGATCCTCCATCATCTTAAAAAGTATAGTGAAATCCTTTTTTCCCAACCCCTTAGCATTTGCAAGGGAGAATGTCTGATGAGCAAGTGCACCCATGACCATTGGTATTCTTTCTTCCCTCGCAAGGTTCATTGCAAGCCCGAGGTCTTTATACATCAGGTCAGCCATAAAGCCAGGCTCGAAATCCCCTTTGAAGGCTTTAACTGCAGCATAAAACTGCATAGCAAAATTCTGGCCTGAACTAGCATTAATGGCATCAAATAAAACCTTTAAATCCACACCGGCTTTCACACCCATTGCGAGGGCTTCAGCGCTTGCTACCACATTAATTCCAGCTAACAAATTATTGGCTATTTTCACCACTTCCCCATTTCCGTTTCCACCGCAATAGTATATTTTCTTTCCCATAGCATTAAAGATGTCTATGCATCTGTTGTAATTTCCCTTATCACCACCGACCATTATAGCGAGTGTACCCGCCCTTGCTCCCATCTGCCCTCCACTGACAGGGGCATCTAACATTTTGATTGCCTTTTTAGATAACTCCCTTGCAATCTTCCTGGAGATGCTGGGATCAATGGTACTCATATCGATAACTATCGACTCAGGTTTGACTCCTTCAATAACACCTGCCTCTCCCAAAATTGCACGTTCAACATCTTCAGAGTTTGGTAACATTGTTATGATGATATCTGATTCTGCGGCCACTTCCTTACAAGATGTTGCAATGATAGCTTGTTTTTCTCGCAATTCTTGTAAAGTTTTAGGGTTGATGTCATACGCAATTATGCGATAACCCGCTTTTAAGAGATTTAGACTCATAGGCTTGCCCATGAACCCCACCCCAATAAACCCGATCTTCTCTTTCATAGCATTGTCCCTCCCTAGGAGATTTTTAAAAGGTATATGCTACTTCTAGTCTAAAATGAAGAAAGCTAATAAAAGCGGTCCAGTACACCGTATCCCTTAGCTTTATTTGACCACACGTTGAGCCCACTCTTGCGCTCCCGAAAGGCCTCCAAGGAACTTTGCTCGATCGTCTTTTTAATACGGACCAAATCGCTTGAATGAATGCCCCAACGCCGTAGAACCTCGGCCACCGAGCCATTTCCCTTGGCTTGGCCATGGTGGCCTCCAAAAAGATCTGAAACTTTTCCTCCGGGATAGATCCCGACGTTTCCGAACAACCGGGGTCTGGTCTTTCATCTTTGGTTCCTCCTTGCATGGAAAGCTAGACCATCTGTCTCCCCCGGTCAAGCGGCAACCGGCAGGGGGTAACACCAGTCGCCCTACGGGCTCCTTCCGTTACCCCCTCCCTAAAGTACTTCGACCCCACTCCTAATAACACATACAAACTCAAAAACATCGTAGTTACTGCCAGGGAACTTCCATTGCTGCGTTCCTACCAGCGATCCGCCCAAAGGCCAGGGCCTCTGGGAAATTGCTACCTCCTTGATAAAGGTGCCCGAAAAATGACCCAAGTTCTCCAGCCGCATATAATTTTGGGATGGGTTCGTTGTTCACTCCTATCACCTGACTTCTTGCATTGTGGACGGGGCCTCCCTGTGTGTTTATAATGTTCAGGCATAATTCAACCCCATAAAAAGGTGGCGATTCGATACGCGACAGACTATCCGGCAGCCGGTTGAACTCAGGATCGAAGCCTTTTTGACAATTGGTGTTAAATATTTCGACAGTTTCAACCAATCTTTTAGCATCGATTCTCAGATTCTCTGCTACCTCTCTGATCGTGTCACCCCTTATTATCCATCCCTTCTCGATCTCCCTACTGTTGTCCTCGCTCCATTTATAAAGCTTATGAACGATCATCCAAGTGAGGGTTTGCGGACCAAGGCTTTGCTCAGGTACAAGGGGACCTTGCTTTCTAAAAGTCTCATCAAAAATCATGTAGGGCGGCATATTGGGATATTCGGCATGGTCGTGGTCGAAGGTACTTGCTTCGATATCCCCTTTGTAGTGACCCATTCTTCTTGATTCCGGCATAAACCGTTTCCCATATTTATTGACAAAAATATAACTGCCACTCATGGGGTGATACTGAAGTGAAGCTGAGCAGTTAAATAATTCACTTGGTGCTTTTATCGCATAATTCATCAACTCGAAGCTCGCCATATGCCACAACTTAGCTCCTGCTGCCGCGGCCATCATTATGCCGTCACCTGTGTTGTAAGGGGTCCCAGAATGAAAGAAGCGCAATCCAGGGTAATTGAAATTTCCCAGCATTTCTGGATTATTTTGGTAACCTCCACAAGCCAAAACGACACCCCTCCTAGCCTTAATACGTATGTTTGCATTTTTTTTTCTACTCAAAACGCCAAGGATTTCCATCGTTGAGGGGTCCTGAATCAATCGCTCGGCCGGGGTTTCATACATTACCTTGATGCCTCGCGTTCTCACATTCTCTTCTAATATTTTAAATGCCACGTGCCCTCCTCCCTTCACTAAAATTTGATCAACGCGAGAGCCTGGAAGTGTAGGAAACGTTCCGAGCATTTGGCGACCCTCAACAAAAAGAGCGGCACCCAAACTTCTGAGCCAATCGGGAATTTCAACGATTTCTTTTGCCATTTTAAGGATCAACTCTTCGTCCGTAACCGTGCCAAACGATAATGCTCTATAGTAATCTACGCCTCCTGAAACGGTCGATGGCACAAGCATATAGCCCGCACAACAGCCTGTATTCCCTCCGGGGAGGTTACTCGGTGCCTTTTCGAGAACCATGACCTCTGCACCGGCATCATGTGCCTCGATGGAGGCGGCACCTCCAGCCCCTCCAAATCCTACCACTACCACATCTGCTTCCGCATCCCATTTCTGACCAGTAGGCTCGCCTTCTGCTCTTCTTAATGGCTTTTTAAGATCCTCCTCAGCCATTTTCAACTCCTTCCCCCCCACCATTGCGCAGGGCCTTTAGCCTCATTCTGAGTCCTCGCAGAACTCATTCATCATGCTTTTCAATACTATGAAAGCGCGATTCAAGAGTACCCGGTGTACCCAATGTAGAGCTTCTGATATTCTCGATTAGCACATCAAATATCCTGATTAAACTCTCAAGGATATGCTTACCGTTTTTCCTCTTCAATTTCTGTGTCAACGACTCTTCCCCACAGCTGAGATTTAAAAAATACTTTGTTCCTTCTTCTCTCCGCCTAAATAGGGTCCAAGTTGCCTTGCACCACCCTCTATTATGAAAGCTACAGCTTTAAACTTCTCCCCCACCTTGATCATTTCCCGTAACACGGTTTGTCGTACCGCTAAGATTGACGATTTCCCCATCTATGGTCGCCTATTCGCACAGCTAAATTTGAGTATCTAAAGATAATCCTTTAACACGGCGGAATAATACTCTCCAGCTGAGATCCCCCGTAAGGGATCAATATTTTCAACACCATGCTTCTCCGCAATAGCCTCGCATGGTTCAATTTCGCCAAATTGCTGGAACTGCATCTAAAGACATAGGATTCATGGGAACCATTCTAAGGACCCCATTTTTCGATTCTTCTTCGCTGTATAAAAAGACCGCTTTCATTCTTGTGGTTTCTCATTTAAGATATGTCCTGATCTTTTTCATTTTAATAATTCTTGGCCATATTTCAGTACTGTCCAAATGTTGTAAAAATTCGGTGGTTGAAGTGCTATAAGTCTTTGATTTCAAAGAAAGTCATTTTTGCCAGATTTTTGAAATCGATAAAAGCGTAATTGGCAATAAAACCCAGGCCCAATGCATCTTTCGTCAGTTGACATCAGAATACAGTTGGACAGTAGTGGCCATATTTATAGTTTAATTCCTATACGTTCCTGCATCTTCTTATTGCATCAGGCCATACCCTTATTTTAAGCAATCACCTCTTCACTTGTGCCAAAATTATCATCATTCCTCATGAACTAACTGCTTTGAGGTCCCCCAGTTCCGTGCCATTTCCATCAACTCTGAGAGAGTTCTTTCAACAACCCAAATCGCCTCTTTCATCTCTTCTATTCCGATCCTTTCTTTTCCTTTTTCAATAGCAAAGGCGTTTGCCTTCAATTCTAAAGCATCAGCAACCAGGAACATTAAATAAACTTCCGAATTAATCGGCAAATCCGCAGTTTTAGTTCCAAACCGACCCTCTCTTCTTTGCAGCTCATTTAAATAATTCTCTTCTACCAGCGATACCTCGGGGCTCATTGTAAGCATATGCATGAGCTTAGCGATTTCAACATTTATCTTCCTACCGTCAAAACCATGTACAATGATGCTGCTTTGCTGCGAGTATCGAATAGTTCCCCCGTCTTCTGCCCCATAAAGAATATTTCCCTTTTTTTCCAAATCCTTCAAATGCATTTTTTCTCTTGCTGCAGATTCGAAGGATAAAAAAGGAAAAACAAACTGATATTGCATTTTTCCTGCGGATAGCATTCGTTGGTCGATATAGGATCCTCTTCTTCCCGGCAGCTGCACTGCCATATTCACCAGGATCTCTTTTAGCGGAGGAAGGAGATCATGCAGAACGCATTCCAAACGTCCCCGCGGTGTCAGGCCCTTTAAGGCTTTTGCTTGAAACATCTTCCAAACGATTTTCTTCATTTTAGTCTTTGTAACCCAGTCGGAGTAGACCCTCGTTGATGTGGTTTTGAATAGTATAGTCAAAAAATATTTTGTATTCAGCATATACTCCCGTAGAGTTCCCAAAAAGGTTTCGCTTTCTATTTCCAATATTTCAAGGAGAAGGCTTTCAAGATAGGCCTCCTCTAACGCTATTCCCTTTTCAACACCTACACCGGGACAATGTTCGAGGCACCACAGCAATTTCCCATCCCATTGAATATGCAGCTGCAAGGGATACAAGCGACAGAGGATTGGCCGAATTGAATAAATGCTGCATTGGCCCTGCTTATTAAGAAAAAGACATGCCCCTTCCCGGGCTTTCAACTGGTATGGAAATAAGGGGTGGTCTCTTTTTTCCGCAACATTATATTGAGATGCCTGCCGGGATATTCTTTGATAGTCTTTCTCCGTCAATCCAGGCCCGATGGACCTTCGGCAACAGGCATCACACTTGACAGGGCATCGAAAAGTGGCGTTCGAAAATGACTGAGCCCACTTGAATGGCTTTTTGAGTTTGCTCCCCTTTCCATCGGGTCTTGCCTTAACCAACATACCAAGAGTCTCCATCCTCAGACAAGGCCAATCTTGCGAAGGATCCCATCGGCCGAAACCATATTTCTTTTCAGCATCAATTCATCTTTCCCCATTCCCATGGCCAGGCCAAGAAGCTGAGGAAGATGAAAAACAGGCAGTTTGACTTGGAAGCTTAACTTTTGATTTACTTCTCTCTGATACCCATCTAACATGGTAAAACAAAGAGGACAGGGGGTAACCATACAATTGGCACCTGCATCACTCGCCTCTTGAAGATATTTCCCCGTCAATGTCACCGCCAGCATCGGGTCATAAGGGAGATTGTGAAATCCACAGCATTTTATCTTTCCCGGAAAGTCAACGGGCTCGCCGCCGCAGATTCGAATAAAATCTTCCAGAGATTTTGGATCATCAGGATCATCAAATCCCAAAGCTTCTTTTGGCCTTAGAATGTGGCAACCGTAGAATGGCGCAACCTTCAATCCAGTCAGGGGGAATTTTAATTTTCTTTTGATCCTTTCAGGGCCTACGTCCGTCAGCAATATCCATAATAAATGCTTGACCTCCACGCCGCCGGAATATTTTACATGAATCTCGGACAAGGCCTGATTGATCTTATCCAGCAGTTCACCGTCCTTTTTCAAAGACTGATTCGCCTGCGCCAGAACCAGCTGGCAGGTATTGCAAATGGTTAAGAGATCTAAGCCTTGACTCTCAGCCATCGCCAAGGTTCTAGCATTAATGGCATAAAATAGGTCCGGATCGTTTACTCTCATCTCGACAGATCCGCAACAGGCCGGTCCATTCAGGTTTACAAGCTCAATTTCCAAAGCCTTGGCTATCTTTCTGGTTACCACATCAAGTTCACGTGTCGTGCTTTGAGGCGAGCAGCCCGGGTAGTATGCAAATTTCATCTTTTTTCTCCGATTACTTTTTGAATGGTTCTTATTTCATCAATGTTGGGAATTTCTTTGCTTTTTAAACTGATTTTCCCTTTGAGGAAGAACTTAATCCCGATAAGCATGTTGCTCAGCAATTTGTCGAACGTAGAGATTTTCCGCATCAGGGTAAATGGATTGACAACGCCATTCTTAACGATAAGGTCACCCCATGTTTTGTTGTATTTGCCATAAACCGATGCCTCTTTTTCTATGTATTTTTTCTTAATTTTATCAATAACTTCTTCCAATATTCCGATTTCAACTGGGCAGGCATTGACACACGCATAGCAGGCAACACAATGCTCAAAGCCGGACTGTCCTGCATCGGGGATCCGATCCATATCGTCTCTGGGGTCAAGCATTCGTCTCGCCAACTGGATCAACGTGGCGGGACCCGAAAAACCTTCCCACTTGAGGCCGTTGACCGGACACGCACTCATGCATGAAAAGCACTCGATACATTGGTTCAGCGGCTTTACTGCAGTAAAGTTGTTCGGAAAAAGTTTCTCCGGCTCTCGCTCGGGCCGATTTTTCCTGACCAGATAGGGGCTAATGCTTTGAATACGTTCTTCATATTCAGTTGTCTCAACTACGAGATCTCTGACGATTGGCAAATTCGGCAAGGGTTCGATCACCATCTCTTCTTTCGCCTCTTCCATGCAAGCCAACCTTGGTTTTCCGTTAACATGAACCCCACAAGATCCGCACCGTTTCCGTCTGCAAGAATACCGAAAAGCCAGGCTAGTATCGATATTTTCCTGGATGTACAATAGAACCCCCA
>Ga0315291_10005925_pt1 | contig 15265 bp, 11 predicted proteins | sample YL17G12_20_MG_FD_203070 | JGI IMG/M metagenome (GOLD analysis project Ga0315291, IMG submission 203070) | Sediment microbial communities from Yellowstone Lake, YNP, Wyoming, USA - YL17G12_20 | ecosystem: Environmental > Aquatic > Freshwater > Lake > Sediment | place: USA: Wyoming | collected...
GACCATAGAGCAGGTTGATTCCAAGATACCATCGCTTCTTGCTCTTTCACCCGATGTAGTAGTTGTGACAGCCGACCACTCGACTCCTTCTGTTATGAAAGCGCATAGCTGGCATCCGGTGCCCGTGCTTCTTTGCGCCAAGACGTGCAGGGTGGACGATGTTGTCTCATTTGACGAGATAAGCTGCGCAAAAGGTGGAATTGGCAGGATGCCGATGGTTCATCTGATGAACCTCATACTTGCCCATGCGGGAAGACTGACCAAATATGGGGCTTAGCAAGGAGAATTGGCTTTGGCAGACGAAAAGAGTATAGAAGCAGCGATTGAGCGATGGCGCCGGGCAGCAGAGGACAATCCTTTTGACCCACGTGCTCACTACGGGTTGGCAGTAGCATATGGGCAGAGCCGCATGTACATGGAGGCCGTTGCGGAACTCAAAAAAGCCTCAAACCTTGCTCCGGAGGACGCAGACATTCGGTTGGGGCTGGGTCTAATGTACAGCCAGGCCGGTTTTTCGGAGGAGGCAATCGAACAGTTGAATATCGCAGCCGCTATAGTGCCCGACGATGCCGATGTTCACGCGAGCCTCGGACATATCTTTATGAAAGCGGCCCGTTTTGATGAAGCCATCGAGGAATTTAAAAAAGCAGCGGCTGCGAGACCGCAGGATAAGGACATCTACCACGCGCTTGGAGATGCTTACTGCTACAAAGGAATGTATGATGAGGCTGCGGTAGAATATCGGAAGGCGATGAGAGAACTGCAGCTCGAGTCCTTCAGAAGGCAGACTGGCACTCAGCGAGAAAGCAAAGAAAAAATGCAGGCTAGGCTGAAGAAGCAGTCCAAAGATGATGGTGAAAGGAGGAACGGTTGATGGCCAGCAGGAAGCCGCTCATTGCGTTGCTAGTGTTCTTGGGGGTGCTCTTTGGGACTGCAGCGCTGATCGTTATCTTACTCATTGGAAAAGCGCCGGAGGTCAAGGAAGGCAGTTTTCTGGTTGTGTCACTAGGGGGGTCTCTGCCTGAGGAGTCCGCAAGTTTCTTTGACATGCCGTTTCTGGAAAAGGAACAAATTACCCTGAGAGACGTGCTCGAATGCCTGGACAAGGCCAAAGTTGACAGGAGAATTAGAGGAATCATCGTAAAGGTTTCGCCTTTTGACTTTGGGTGGAGCAAGACCGAGGAGATAAGGGACAAGCTGATCTGGTTCAAGGAAAAGACCCGTAAGCCGATGGTGTGTTACCTCACTTCGGGGGGCGACAGGGAATACTACCTCGCTTCTGTATGCGACAAGGTGTACATGCCCGAGGCCAGCGAACTGTTTGTAGATGGTCTGGCATCCGAGGTTACCTTCCTCCGGGGAACTCTCGACAAACTGGGTATCACGCCAGACATGGAGCATATCGGAAGCTACAAGAGCGCCTCTGACATTTTGACTCAGAAGACATTTACCGAAGCCCACAGGGAAGTCACCAACGCACTCTTGGACGATAGCTTCAAGCGGCTCATCGACGGGATCGCCGAAGCAAAAGGTTTCAAACCCGAAGAAGTGCGCAAGCTGATAGATGCAGGTCCGTTCACTGCCGTGGAGGCGGTCCGCGCTGGTCTTGTGGATAGTCTGATCTACGAAGACGAGCTACACAACCTTCTTGGCGTCAAGAAGGAGGATGAGTTTAGAAAGGTTTCCCTTGAGGACTACGTGCGCGTGAAGCCAGCTTCGCTCAAGATGGGAAGGGGGCCAAAGATCGCGATCGTGTACGCGGTCGGCACGATAATGGAAGGGAAAAGCTCCTACAGCCCGTTCTGGGGAAAGACCTTGGGTTCTGACACCATGGTAGAAGCCCTCAAAGAGGCGAGGAAAGACAAAGACATCAAGGCAATAGTCTTTCGCATAGATAGCCCAGGCGGCTCTGGCCTTGCATCTGACATAATCTGGAGAGAAGTCAACCTGGCGGAGAGAAAGAAGCCTTTCATAGCCTCGATGTCTGATTTGGCAGGTTCAGGCGGCTACTACATTGCCATGGCTGCGGACACGATTGTTGCAGAACCCGGTACGTTCACCGGTTCAATTGGGCTGGTGAGCGGCAAGTTTGCGAATAGAGGACTTTACGAAAAACTTGGAATGAACAAAGAGTTGGTAAGCCGTGGTGCAAATGCCGCGATGTTCTCCGATGCGCGGAGCTTCACTCCCGCCGAACGGAGAAAACTTCTTGAGCAGATGTGGGAGTGGTACAGCGCTTTCGTGCGTAAGGTCGCGGAAGGCAGGGGCATGACGGAGCAAGAAGTGGATAGCGTCGCTCGTGGTAGGGTTTGGACGGGGGGACAGGCAATGGACATAGGGCTTGTCGACGTGATGGGTGGGCTTGAGCGCGCGGTGGAGATTGCGAAGGCGAAGGCGGGTATTGCAAAAGACGCGCCCGTGACGCTTGTGATCTATCCCAAGAAGAAGATATCCATTTTTCAGAAATTGATCCGCAGATTCTCATCCGAGACGTTGCTTAAGGCGGCCATGGAAGAGATCGTAGGAGGGGTTATGGGGGGGGCCACAGGAGGGCTCGCAGAGGGGGGCGTAGGCGGACTCCCGCCGAGCTTGAGAAACGTGCTTGAGCCGCTGCACGCACAGAGGCTTCTCCGGTCGGGCGAGCCGTATTACCTGATGGCGTATCGTGTGGAGATAAAATAGAAGCTTCGAACTCGATCGAGTTGTCGCGTCTGGCCTAAGGGATCGGAACAAATCAGGGCTTCCGTGAGCAAGAGGAGGCAAGCGATGAGAACGTCAAATAGATTCAGGATTTTGACAGGTCCAACAGTCATTTTGATTTTGCTAATTTCATGCGCACTTGTATCCGCGGCAATTGCATCCGCTGTGACCGCATCTGCTGCGACGGCATCTACTGGTGCGCAGAAGGCGGCGAAGCAAGGAGCCCCGAAGCCAGAAGCCGCAAAGGAAGGGGGCTCGAAGGAAGGGGCCTCAAAGGAAAAGGCCTCGATGGAAGGGGTGAAGACGATGCTAAAGAAAATCCATTGGCTTGGTCACGATTGTTTTAGAATTGATGCCGAAAATGTCATCTACTTTGACCCCCTTGAACTCAAGCAGGGGTCTGCTCCCGCCGATATCATTCTCATCACACATGAGCACTTTGATCACTGCTCGCCAAAGGACGTGTCAGAAATTCAGAAAAAGGGCACGGTGATAGTGACGACCGCCGATTGTGCGAAGAAGCTCTCAGGCGAGACCAAGATTATCAAGCCCGGTGACACGATCACCGTGAAAGGTGTGAGAATCGAAGCGGTGCCGGCATACAACATTGACAAGAAATTTCATCCGAAGGACAAGGGCTGGGTGGGCTACATCATCACTGTGGATAAAACAAGGATTTATCATGCCGGCGATACCGATTTCATCCCAGAGATGAAGACCATCAAGACCGACATAGCATTCATTCCGGTCTCTGGCACGTATGTGATGACGGCGGATGAGGCTGTAAAAGCCGCCGAGGCCATAAAGCCACAGGTGGCGATCCCGATGCACTACGGTGGCATCGTAGGAACTGACAAAGACGCTGCCACTTTCAAACAGAAATGCAGCGTGCCAGTCGAGATTCTGAAATCGGAAAAATAGGGGCCCAAAGCCGACGGCGGAACGCACCGCTCAAGCTTGACACGAAGGGCAGCCAAGCTTTAGGCTGCCCTCTGTATTTGTGCCCTGAGGTTCTGTGAGATCCATGTGCACTACGTCGACGGTTAGGCCGGCCTCATCCCTGCACCGAATCGGGTTGACGTCATTCCCGCGCCAGAACTGGGTTGACTGCTGCCTCGTGTTGTGCGCGGTCGGGTTTCCAGGCCGCTGCCCTATTCAACCGAACCGAGTCGATTGACAATGAAGAATCGCGTCATTGCTGAAATGTTCGACCGCATTGCAGACATTCTGGAGTTCAAGGGAGAGCTTCCCTTTAGGGTGCTGGCTTACAGGAAAGCCAGCCGCGTCATTCAAGACCTGAGGGGCGATATCGATTCAATCCGGAAAGAGGGAAAGCTCGAGGAAATCCCCGGTATCGGTGAAGGAATGGCCAAGAAGATTGACGAGTACCTTTCGACCGGGAAGATGGCGAAGTATGAAGAAGTGACAAAAGGTGTCCCCTCGAGTCTCATAGACTTGCTGAACATCCAGGGTCTGGGGCCCAAGACCCTTTCACTGGCCTACGGAAAACTCAAAGTCAAGAACCTCGAGAACCTGAAGAGGGTGATTGCAGACGGCTCGCTTGCGAAGCTTCCACGCATGGGGGAGAAGAAGGTCGAGAATATCAATAAAGGAATCCAACTTTTCGTGGCTAGCCACGAAAGAATGTCGCTTGGGATTGCCTTGCCCGTGGCCGAGAGAGTGATTGAGGAACTTAAGAAAGCAGCCAAGGTGAAGAGAATCTCGACGGCAGGCTCGCTCAGAAGATTGAAAGAGACAATCGGCGACATCGACATACTCAGTGAAGGAACAGACGGGGAGGAAATCATCAAGAAATTCACTTCGCTTCCAAGTGTTGAGAGAGCTCTCGCGAGCGGTGAGACCAAGGGAAGCATCATCGTTGAAGGTGGTACGCAGGTTGACTTGAGGGTGGTGGAACCCGACTCGTACGGGGCGGCGCTTCAGTATTTCACGGGCTCCAAGGACCACAACGTAAAGCTCAGGGAAATCGCCAAAAAACAGGGACTCAAGATAAACGAGTACGGCGTTTTCAGGGGCGAAAGTAGAATCGGTGGGAAGAACGAGGAGGATATGTACAAGGCCGTAGGCATTCCCATGATGGCGCCTGAGCTGCGAGAGGATCGTGGGGAAATAGAGGCCGCCATTGATGGAACCCTTCCCAACCTGGTCACCCTCGCGGATATAAAGGGCGATTTTCACGTTCACTCAGTGTATAGCGATGGTTCCGATTCGATAATGACGATTGCCGAGAAGGGCATTTCCATGGGGTACGGCTTTATCGCAATTTGTGACCATTCAAAATCAGCGAGATATGCTGGTGGCATGAACGAAGCCGCGCTTCTAAAGCAGATCGCGGAGATAAAGAAACTAAATTCGCGTCTAAAAGGAAAAGGTTTCCGGCTTCTGGCAGGAATTGAGGTTGACATCAAGGCTGACGGCTCGCTTGATTTCTCGGACGAGATTCTGAAAAAGCTCGACCTTGTGGTGGCCTCGATTCATAGTGGCTTCAAGCAGAGGGTCACCGAGCGCATCGTATCCGCGATGAAGAATCGCTACGTCCATATCATCGGTCATCCGACGGGCCGGCTCATATCCAGGCGAGAGGGTTACGAAGTTGACCTCGGCAATGTCATGGAAGCTGCGAAGGAGACACGGACCGCGCTCGAAATCAACGCCTATTACGATAGGTTGGACCTTTCAGACATTGCTTGCCGTAAGGCAAAGGAATTGGGCATCACACTTGCGATAGGCACAGACTCGCACAGTATCGCCCACCTTGATTTCATGAAGTTTGGGCTGGCGGTGGCCAGGCGTGGCTGGCTTGAGAAGCCAGATTTGCTGAATACGCTCCGTACCGAGACGCTCCTCGCAAGGCTCAAGAGCAAGGCAAAAGCGAGATGACGGGGCTCATCAGATTTGGCAGGGCTGGGCCCCGGAGCGCTACAGGGCCACCGTGGCCTGTCAGTAGGAATCAGGAGCTATCATGACAACCAGGGGTCCGGGAGGGCTAACAGATTTGGATCGGTCCAAGGATCTGTGTCTTGAAAGAATTATCCTTGGTTGCGTTATAGCGGAAAAGTGCTATAGTTAGGTGTGAAAGCTCCGTCTTCTCCACTCGGTGTCTCTGCACGCTCCACGCCGGGAGGAGGGGCGGAGCTTGACTTTTGGCTGCGAGGGCCTCAGTTGCGTGGGCGTTAGCCGCGCAGTACTTAGCCGTGCCTGTTCACGCCTGCGCGCAGATCTTCGGCGTGTCTGATAGAGTCTCCGCCGTGCGTCGACATATCAGATTCTACGGGTTGCTTGACAATACGTCGTGTGCTAGGATGGGATCGCCATGGCAACCTGTCGCGTTTGCGGAGAAAAATCCCTGCTCGTAGCTCAGGTTCTAGGTGTCTGCCGGGACTGCATCCTTCATAGATTCCAAGATTGCGAGAAACATATCGGAGACGCTCACCGTAAGAGGGTGGATTTTGGTCTTCCACCTGAGCTACCAAGGGACACAGCGGGTAAAGAGTGCCGCCTCTGTGCCAACTATTGCCGGATAGGCGAGGGCGAGTTCGGTTACTGTGGCGTACGAGAGAACAGGGACGGTAAAGTCAGGCAGTGGATGAATTCGGGCAGCGTCTCCTGGTATTTTGATTCACTGCCGACCAACTGTGTGGCTGACTGGGTGTGCCCCGGGGGAACCGGAGGGGGTTATCCGACGTACTCATACACGAACGGTCCCGAGTACGGATACAAGAATCTCGCGGTTTTCTACGAAGCCTGTAACTTTGATTGTCTCTTCTGTCAGAACTGGCACTTTCGGCTTCAAAGTCGTGGCGGCGAACTTCACTCGGCCAAGGAACTTGCGAATAGCGTTGATCACAGGACATCTTGCATATGTTTTTTCGGAGGAGATCCAACACCGCAGCTTCCTCATGCACTCCGTGCTTCGAAGCTTGCGATGAAGGAAGCGAGCGATTCCCCCACGCCGCGCATACTTCGCATTTGCTGGGAGACGAACGGTGGCATGCACCCTTCTCTTGCAAAGAAGATGATGGAGCTTTCGCTCAAAACGGGGGGATGCGTTAAATTCGATCTAAAGGCCATGAGTGAACGCATCAATATTGCGTTGTGCGGCGTTAGCAACAGGGCAACCCTTGAGAATTTCCGAATGCTCTCTTCGTTCTTTGAAAGGAGACCTGAGCCTCCGCCCCTTGTGGCAAGCACTTTGCTTGTGCCGGGCTATGTAGATGAAGAAGAGGTGGAGGCAATTGCGGGGTTTATTGCCAGGCTCAATCCCGAAATCCCATATTCCCTGTTGGCATTCAATCCACATTTTCTCATGCCCGATCTTCCATCGACTTCTCGTAAACATGCCGAGCGTGCAAGAGAGGCGGCTCTTTCACAGGGTTTGATGAGGGTCAAAGTCGGCAATCTTCAACTTCTCGACGCCGCTTACTGAAGGGCACGGTTCGGTTGGGAAATGCCGGTTGGGTAAGGCATGCCTTCACGTTTTCTACAATGAACCAGATACGAAGGAGTTCACTATCACGAAGGAGTGCACCGCATGATCAGCTATGAATTGGTCTGGAATCTGCTCAAGCGCGTGGGCAAGGAGTTTCCCATCACAAGTCTTTACCTTGATCTGAGTTCTCCAAAGTTCACGACGAAGGACGCGGAGATTGTGCTGAAGGGAATGATCAAGGAGAAGAAGCGCGAGATTGAGGAGGGCTCTTTGCCCAGAGAGGCGAAGCAGTCGCTTTTTGATGACTTTGAGAAGCTCTCCAGATACATAACGACAGAACTGGACCGAAAAGGTTCGAAGGGAATTGCCATTTTTTCTTCTTCCGGTTCCAAATTGTGGGATGCTTATCCTCTCCCCGGCTCAATCACGAATCTGCTCGTCGTAGACAGAGACCCTTACATAAGGCCTTTCACCATGCTGTTGGATCAGTACAAGCGGTATTGCACCGTTCTTGTTGATAGAGAAAGGGCCCGCGTGTTTGCCGTGTGTCTTGGCGAGATCGAGGACCATTCCCAGATATTTGACGAAGTTCCGGGCAAGGTGAAAGCATCGGGTTGGGGTGGATACGAAGAACGGCGCATAGAAAGACACATAGAGGATCATGTGCACAGGCATTTGAAACGCGTGGCGGACGTCACTTACGAGTTTCTGCAAAACAGGAAGTTTGACCGTCTAATCGTAGGTGGGCATGGAGAGCTCATATCCGAACTCGAGCGCCTGCTCCACAACTATCTCAGGGAACGCATAGTGGCAAGAATCAATGTGGAGTCCTCAATCTCGCTCGACGAGGCTCTCAAGCGCACGATGCAAATAGACAAGGAGATAGAGGAGCGTTCTGACATAGAGCTGGTGCGCAAACTTTTGGAAAGCGCAAAGGGTGGCGGGCTGGGGGCGCTTGGGCTGAGGGCGGTTCTGGGGACCCTGCGGAGAAACCAGGTTCACACACTTGTTGTTGAGATAGGGTACGTGGAGGAAGGGGTTGTGTGTGACAACTGTCGCTTTATTGGAACCGATGAACAGACGTGTCCTCTCTGCAATGCGAAAACCAGAAAGGTGGCCGACGTTGTGGAGGAAGCGATTCGGGAGACGCTGCGACAAAGCGGCAAGGTAGTGCACGTGAGCGTTCCGACCGAGCTTAACAAAGAAGGAAGAATCGGAGCCATACTCAGGTACACGCTTTGAGGAGAAATCGCCACGATACCTCTAAAGGATACAATCCCATCTCGGAGTTTCCCGGTTGTTTCCGTCACGCTCATAGTTCTGAACGTACTGATATTCCTCTACGAATTCTCCCTTGGCCAACGTGTCAGGCCACTCATAGCCTCCTACGGCATAGTCCCGGTCAGCTTTCTAGGAAGCAGCAGCCTGAACGGTTTTACCCTGCACCCCGAGGTTCTTCTGACCTCTATGTTTCTCCACGGCGGCTGGTTTCACGTCGGCGGCAACATGCTCTACCTGTGGATTTTTGGCGACAACGTTGAAGACCGTCTCGGTCACGTGCGTTTCCTATTCTTCTATCTTTTGTGCGGCGTGGCAGCCGGCATGGCTCACATATTTGCGAACCCACATTCTTCCGCGCCAACAATCGGTGCCAGCGGGGCCATAGCGGGCGTGCTCGGGGCCTATTTTCTTCTCTACCCGCGAGCGAGAGTCCTGACTCTCTTGCCTCTCGGCTTCTATTTTCAGATAATAGAGTTGCCGGCCTTCTTTTTCCTTGGCTTTTGGCTTCTCATCCAGTCCATAAGCGGCGTGGCTTCCCTGGCCGTTCGCGGAGAGGTGATGGGTGGCATCGCATGGTGGGCACATATTGGTGGGTTCGTTGTCGGCGCCGCGCTGGGACAGCTTCTCAAAAGAAAGGAAGGGAGACGTGGTTGGTGACGAAGTGCCTGCGACGTGCAACGTCGGGGCGCGACCAGAGTTTGCGCTTAGCTGGATCCTTAACAAAGCCATGGGGAGTGTAGATAAATGTCCGTGAGAGTTCTTCATCTTGCCGACCTTCACATCGGGTATTGCCCGGGCTTTCTGAGACCGGACAAGGCAAAAGCACGATCCGAGGATTTCAAATCCGCGTTTGAAAGAGGTGTGGACTATGCCTTGAAGCCCGAGAATGCCATCAAGGCTGTGATAATAGCGGGTGACTTGTTTGATTGTTCCAACCCCGAGCCCGGAGCGCGGGGATTCGTGAGAGCCCAGTTGGACAGGCTTTCCTCGGTTTCGATCCCCGTTCTTGTCATTCCAGGTACACACGACACGATTGCCTTTCCTGGAAGCGTTTACAAAACTGAATCGTTTCCCTCCAACATTCATCTCTTGGCCGAGCCTTTCTCAAGCATGCCTCTTGAGCTCGAATTGGGCGGCGAGAAGTTTACGTTCTACTGGCTTACGTATGAGCCCGGAGAAAAGAGAACCGTTGCAGAGTTTCTGCGGAGCGTGAAGGGAAGCTTGCCCAGGGACGGACACAGAGTCTTTATAGCCCACGCCTCAGTCATGGGTTCGCCGGAATGGGAAATGCGGCGCAAAGACTTTCCTGTGGCCCTCGGCGACCTTGTTTCGAGCGGGATGCACTACGTGGCGCTCGGTCATTATCACAATTTCTTCGAGTCACCCGAGGGGGAGTCTTCACCGGGCCAGGCCAAAGTGGTTTACCCGGGGACCCTAGAAGGGAAGGCGTTCGGAGAGAACGGCCCGCGCCACCTGGTCGTGGCGAGCTTTGAGAGCGGCCGGGCCAGAATCGAAAAGTATCAATTCAACAAGCGAGTCCTTGAGGAGAAAAGCCTCTCTCTTGACTCTGAACCCGTGTCGAGCGAGGAAGAGCTGCTCGAGAAACTGAGTTCACTGGGGAATGCGAACCTGCTCCTCAAGCTAACGCTTGTCGGAAATCCCGACTTCATGGTGCGCTCAGATTTCCTGACAGAGGCATTGTCGGACAAGTTCTTTCACGTCGAGATTGAAGATGCGACGAGCGCGCTTTCGTCGCTTTCCGTGGAAGAGTTGCTGCGCGAGAAAACTATCCGCGGGATGTTTGTGCGGAAACTCAAGGAAGCAATCGCTTCCCTACCTGCATCCAACGAATCTGAGAAAACTGGCAAAACTTACGAATCTGACAAAATCGGTGAAACGCAATCTGCAGCACGCGGGTCCGATGGGACCCGGTCTGAGAAGATTGCATCGGAGAGAGTCGTTTCGGATGGGACTGCGTCCGAGAAGATCCCATGGGAAGGTATAGCCTCTGACGGGGCTGCATCTAAGCGAGCGATCTACGAACTGGCCCTAAAAGAAGGACTGAGCGCGTTTGCCGGGAAGGGAATAGTAAGGCAGAGCACAAAAGAGTGAGGTTGTTCGAGCAGAGAGAATCCAGTATCAATGAAAATCTCAAGACTTGAAATAGAGGGATTCGGTCCCTTTGCAAGACCGCGTTCAATCAGCTTTTCGGAGAAGGGATTGAACGTTGTCTATGGAGGAAATGAGTCGGGAAAATCTACGCTCATGGAAGCAATCTTCGCCACGATCTTTGGCTTCGAGAAAAAAGAGACGGAGGAGGGCTTCAAGTCCTGGTTTCCTTCCGGCAATTTCACGGCCCTTGTGGAATTCAAAGTCGACGACGTTCTGTTGACGTTCTCCAGGGATTTTTCCACCAACAGTGTCACCGTCACGAAGATCGAAGGTGGAAAACCCAAAGAGCTTTTCTCCGGCGAGGCAAGCCCGCGCTCAAGAAGCGAGGAGAAGAGAGCTTACGCAGAGCTTTTGCACCGGTTCTTTGGGTTCTCGGAAGGGGCTCTTGCGAGAAAAACATCCTTCGTAGGACAACTTGATCTAAAGACGGAGTTCACTCCTGAGCTTCGAGGACTCATCTCGGGTGCAGGTCCAACCGATTACCATGGCGCGATTGAGCTCTTGAAATCACGATTCAGCGAACTCACCGTCGAGAATCCTTGGGCGCCCGTGGCCCGGAGAAAACCGAGAGCGATCGAGGAGACTCAGGAAGCAGTTGCGAAAGCGCGAGCTCAATTGCAGGAGGCTGAGAATCTTTTCTCAACAGCCACGCGTCTCGGAAAGGAATCCGGTGAGCTTGAGAAGGAGATAAAGCAACTCAAGGAGAGACGTGTCGAGAAGAGAGAATTTCTCAACAAGGTCGGGAGACTCGTGGAGCTCCAAAACAACCTGAAAGAGAAGCAAAGGCTCTTCCGCAGCGAGCACGCGGCAAAGGAGGACTTTGAAAGGGTAAGAAAAGCCTGCGAAGGAGCAAGAGAAAAACTCCGCAGGGAGTACCCCTTGTTTATAAACCTCAAGGGCGAAGTGTCATCTGCGCTATCCAGGGCGGCCTCGATCGAGGAAGAAATCGGCCGGATGGAGAGTGCACTATCAGACAAAGAAGCCGTGCTCAAGGTTGCGGCCAAACCCGCTCCGCCCGTGCTCGTCGTTGCCGTTTCGGTTGGCATCTTCATCATGTTCTTGCTGATTGGAGCTCTCAGGGGTGGACTGGGTCTAATGACGGCCCTGGGAGCGCTCATCGCTATCGTACTGGCCGCCGGGCTTTACGTCTTGTCTCGTTCGAGAGGACGCGGGTTCTCCGATGCAATTGAAAATCTCGAAGGAATACGCAAGAAACTCTCAGACCTCAAGGAAGGGGAGAGGTGTCTCAAGGAAGAGGTCTGCCTCTCATTTCCAGATGAGGAGGTTCGCGCTCGTGTTAAGACCCTGGGCATGCGCGACCTCGCTGCACAGTACGGGAGATTCAAAGAGGCCAGAAGGACGTTCGAGGACATTGACAAGGATTTGCTTCAGCGACAGGCACGAGCGGGAGGCGAAGGATATGCCGCTGCCCTGAACGAAGCCGCGGTTACCGAAGCGAAACTTGAGCAATTCCTCAAAGAGGAACAGGAGCTTATTTCCTTAAAGGACGACCCCGGGAAGGCCACGGTGATGGCTACTCAAGCCAGGACAGAGGCTGAGAGAATCGAGAAAGACCTGGAAGACTTAGACAGAAAGCTAAGGGAGAGACAGCTCGACTCAGCGCGCCTGTCTGCAACAACAGTTGACTCGCCGGAAGTGTCTCAGGAGAAAATAAGGAACCTCGAGAAAGCTCTAGCTAGACTCACTTTGAGGCGAGATGCGCTGAAGCTCGCCGTGCAAGTCCTCGACGAGTGCGTGGCGCAGTATCAAGCGGACTCAGTTGAAAGGGTTTCCGGTCGCATTTCCGGAGCCTTCGAAGCCATAACGCAGGGGCGCTACAAAGCTGTAAGACTCTCTCCGGAACTAGAACCTGTACTCGAGACTTCTCTGGAGACACTGGTCGGCCCCGAGCGAATAAGCACGGGCGCACAAGATCAACTCTATTTCTCGATGAGAATCGCAATGATCGAGGAGCTTTCCGGAGAGAAGGGGCTTCCTCTCATTCTTGATGACCCATTTGTGAACTTCGATGACCAGCGGCTCGAGAGAGCAAGGATGCTGCTGGTCAGTCTGGTCGACCAACGAGACACGCAAATCATCATCTTTACCCACGGTGATAGACACCTCACCTGGGACGCCAACGTTATCCGGCTTACGTAGTCGATCCTGCCTGATTCGCCCTACTCCGAATTTCCGCTGAGCGCTTAAATCTCAAAAATGATATACTATTCCGGCAATTGGTCGGAGAACAGCGGTTGTGCAAGCTAGTTTGGCCCGACGATGGGGTTTTGCTCTCAGCCCTTCGATTCTTTGAGGTCCGGAATGGCCACCAAAATTGAAACACCCAAGGTACTTGTCGTTGACGGTGAAACGCCTGATACCAAGCGGCTAATTGCTTTCCTTGAGGCGAACAGATACGAAGTCCTCTGGGCCAGAGATGGCGAGGCGGCTCACAACATTCTTGAGTCCGAGCCCATCAACGTAATCATTTCCGAGCTCAGGGTTCACAGAATTGACGGTATGCGCCTCCTCTCGATCGCCAAAGCTCGCAATCCCGAGATTTGCGTAATAGTGATAACGAAAGAAGCAGATGTGGAACTGGCCACCGAGGCGATGAGGCAGGGCGCCTATGACTTCCAGGCAAAACCTCTTAACCTTGAAAAGATAAAGGCAGTGATCGAGCGTGGGATTTCCCATCAGAGACTTGTGGTGGAGGTGACGGATCTTCACACCAGGTTGGACACGCGCTACGGCTTTGAGAACTTGGTTGGTAACTCGCGGGGCATGATTGAAGTTTTTGAGAAGATTCGGCAGATTGCCGCCACTCGCGCGACCGTCCTAGTCTCAGGAGAGACGGGCACCGGGAAAGAGCTCATTGCGCTCGCCATTCATCAAAACAGTCCGAGAAGAAACGACGCCTTCGTGAAACTCAGCTGCGCTGCTCTCTCAGAAGGCGTAATAGAGAGCGAGCTTTTTGGTCATGAGAAAGGCGCCTTTACTGGCGCCGTTGCCTCGAGGAAGGGTCGGTTTGAGCTGGCTGATGGGGGAACGCTTTTCATTGACGAGGTGAGCGAGATTACCCCGACCGTACAGGTAAAGCTCTTGAGCGTGCTACAGGAGAGAGAGTTCGAACGGGTGGGTGGAGTTACCACCGTAGGCGTTGACGTCAGGCTCATTGTGGCCACAAATCAGAAGCTTGAACCTCTTGTAAAAAAGAGGAAATTCCGCGAGGACCTATACTATCGGCTCAAGGTTGTGACCATAGAAGTGCCGCCCCTGAGAGAACGAAAAGAAGACATCCCGCTCCTGGTGGAAGCTTTCATTAGGGAATTCAACGAGCTCCACGGAAAGAAGGTCAGAGGCATCACGCGCGGGGCAACGGATTTTCTCATGCAGCACGATTGGCCCGGAAATGTGAGGGAGCTCAGGAACTGCATTGAAGGCATGGTCGTCTTCTGTCCGAGGGAAAGACTACTGGATGTAGCAGACCTGCCCGAGCATCTGAGAACAGGCAAGAAACGCAAACAATACTTCAGCATCACAGTCGGGATGACAATGCAAGAAGTAGAGAAAATGGCCCTCGAAGAGACCTTGAAGTCAGTCGGCTACGACAAGCAAAAAGCCGCTGAGATCCTCGGGATCGGCCTCAGGACGCTCTACAGGAAGATGAAAGAATACGATATCTGGTCAGGGTAGGGGGTGGCGCGAGTCGGGCAGGTTGGGCTCGTTAGGTGGCAGGATTCTCAGACAGATCGGGTGTAAGACTCGGGCACGTCTTCAGCCCCCGTGTCGGTTCAACCCGGACCTCCGGCGTGTCATTTGGGCAACAGGTGGTCGCTCCCTGTGCTGACCGCCTCCTTTCGCTGTGAAACTTCGGTGCTGACCCCCTCCTTTCCCTCTGAGGCTTCGATGCCAGTGGTGTTGCTCGCGCCGGCCCCGGAGTTCAAGTCTGGCTGCTAAACACAACCCTCCCCGCAGTCCAAACCTGGGGGCCAAGTACAAGCCCCATTGCAGTTCAAGCCTGGCAGCCAAGCACCATCCTCTTTGGCTTACGGAACTTCCGGCCTTCTTTTGCCAGCAGCCCTCATCAATTGGCAGCCGCTATCTTGCGCACAGCCTGCCACGATTCTGTGTCTCCACGCCCTGCTTGTCTTTGTGGCCCCTGCCATTTGGGCAAAGAGAGTACCCTAGGGCCCATCAGATTTCACTCTTGCCTGCTACGGGTGGGCGCTCTAGTCCTATCTATTCCATCGAGTTGCGCCGCCAGCTTGCCGTGGCGTTTAGGGGTGGCACGCTAGTTGCGTTAAAGCACCCATAACAGCTTTCGATTTGGAAGTCAGATTAGGCGTCGGATTTTGAAGCTCTTCTTGCGAGGAGGTGATCGCTGGGTTTAGTAGTCCAACGCGCCCGCCTGTCGGGCGCTTCCGAATCTCGTGACTTCATCTACCGATCTACAGAAAGGAGTGTGGACCATGAAGGTCGCGCCATTGGCAGACAGAATCCTGGTTGAACGCCTCGAGGAAAAGGAGGTCAAAAAGGGAGGCATCATTATTCCCGACACCGCAAAGGAGAAGCCGCAGGAAGGAAAGGTAATTGCAGTTGGTCATGGACGAATGACCGATGAAGGGAAGCGAATTCCTGTGGAGCTTAAGAAGGGTGACA
>Ga0315291_10005927_pt1 | contig 15259 bp, 11 predicted proteins | sample YL17G12_20_MG_FD_203070 | JGI IMG/M metagenome (GOLD analysis project Ga0315291, IMG submission 203070) | Sediment microbial communities from Yellowstone Lake, YNP, Wyoming, USA - YL17G12_20 | ecosystem: Environmental > Aquatic > Freshwater > Lake > Sediment | place: USA: Wyoming | collected...
AAATACATCGTTATCGCACTCGTCAACGTCGTCTTCCCATGATCCACGTGCCCTATCGTCCCAACATTAACATGCGGCTTCTTCCGCTCAAACCGAGCCTTTGACATCAGCTCTACCTCCTACTAGGTCGTGTCCGATGTTTACCATCCGCGTATGCGCGCGATGATCTTGTCCGAAAGTTCTTCCGGAACTAACTCGTACCTCGCAAACTCCATAGTATATATCGCACGCCCCTGACTCAGCGAGCGAAGTCTCGTAGCATAGCCAAACATCTCGCTCAGGGGCACCGTCGCATCAATCACCCTGCCGTCGGCGCGTGACGACATGCCTTCGATACGGCCACGCTTTGAATTCAAGTCTGCGATTATGTCGCCCATGTATTCGTCCGGCACAACAACCTCAACCTGCATTATGGGCTCGAGTAGCTTGGGCTCGCCCCTAGTTACTGCATCCTTAAACCCTATCGATGCGGCAATCTCGAACGAGAGTTCCGACGAATCGACTTCATGATAGCTACCGTCCAAAAGCGTCACCTTGATCCCCGTGACGGGATACCCCGCGAGCACCCCGTTCTCCATGGCCTCCCCGACGCCTCTCTTGATAGGAGGAATGAAGTGTTTCGGTAAAACCGCACCGGAGAGCTTTGAAACAAATTCGAATCCAATCCTGCTTTCAAGGGGCTCGACCCTCAGCAAAACGTCGCCATATTGACCTTTGCCGCCGGTCTGTTTAATAAACTTGCCGCGTGCCTCCGCAGCTTTTGTAATAGTCTCTCTGTATGCGACCTGCGGTTTGCCGACGTTTGCGGCCACGTCAAACTCTCGCAGCATTCTCTCTACAAGAATGTCAAGGTGAAGCTCACCCATTCCGGAAATAATGGTTTGGCCCGTTTCTTCGTCGCTCTTCACCTTGAAGCTTGGATCTTCTTCGGCCAGTTTCGCGAGGGCTTCGGAAAGCTTGTCCTCGTCTGCCTTTGTCTTTGGCTCGATAGCGACAGAGATAACCGGTTCGGGGAACCGTATTGGCTCGAGCACGATCGGGTGAGCTCTATCGGTCAAGGTGTCCCCAGTGGAAACTTTCTTGAATCCAACCGCAGCCGCAATGTCCCCGCAGTAAACGACGTCGCGCTCTTCTCTCTTGTTTGCATGCATCTCCAAAAGCCGGCCAACCCTCTCGCTTGCTCCCCTGGTTGCGTTATAGACCGTCGAACCCGACTTCACCTTTCCGGAATAGACTCGGAAGAACGTAAGCCTTCCCACGTAAGGATCGACCATGATCTTGAAAGCCAGGGCTGAGAAGGGAGCGTTCTCGTCCGGACGCCTTGTCTCGACCTTCAAGGTTTTGGGGTTCACTCCCTCCACAGGAGGAACATCCAGGGGCGACGGGAGAAAATCGATTATAGCATCCATCACCCTCTGAACCCCCTTGTTTCTAACAGCAGCTCCACCCAGCACAGGAACTATGGAGCCCGAGAGAGTTCCTCTTCTAAGAGCTCTCTTGATGCTATCCGGTTCAGGTTCTTTGCTGTCTAGATAAAGATGCATGACGTCGTCGTCGAACTCCGCGACTTCCTCCAGGAGTTCTTTCCTTTTTTCTTTCGCGAGCTCAAGGTACTGGCTCCCAAAGCGTGAAGAAACCCCTTTGTCGCTCAAGGGCTCAACGTTGTATGTAATTCCCATTGGATCCATGTCGTACGTAAGAAACGTCATATCTACCAGATCAATCATTCCAACGAATTCGTCGTTGGCGTTCCTTATCGGAACGTGAATGGGAACGGGTCTGGCGCGCAACCTGTCGCGTATCATCCCTACGACACGCCAGAAGTCGCCACCCGCCCGGTCCAACTTGTTCACAAATGCGATGCGCGGGACCTTGTAGCGATTCGCCTGTTTCCAGACGGTCTCGCTCTGCGGCTCAACACCTCCAACGCAACAGAATACAGCCACAACGCCATCAAGAACCCTGAGAGAGCGTTCAACCTCCACTGTGAAGTCAACGTGGCCAGGCGTGTCAATGATGTTGATCCGATGGTCACGCCAGTTGCAGGTAGTGGCAGCGGAAGTAATCGTAATGCCGCGCTCCTTTTCCTGCTCCATCCAGTCCATAGTTGCGGCGCCATCATCAACTTCACCAATTCTGTGGACTCTTCCCGTGTAGAAGAGGATCCGTTCCGTAACGGTGGTCTTGCCGGCATCGATATGGGCTGCGATGCCGATATTCCTGGTTCTTTCCAGCGGTGTCTGTCTTGACACTCAAAACCTCCACCCTTGCGGGTTTCACCGAATCCCACGACCTCACATCCTTCAAAGCCCATGAGCCACATGGAGGTCCCTTCAAACCGGGCAGAGCTTCGCTCGCCCGGCAGCCATTACCACCTGTAGTGGGCAAAGGCCTTGTTGGCCTCAGCCATTTTGTGAGTATCTTCTCTCTTCTTAATCGCGCCACCTTCGTTCTTGGAGGCAGCGATGATCTCGTTTGCCAGACGCTCCTGCATCGTATGATCAGGTCTGCTACTAGAGAACGCAATCAGCCAGCGTATGCCGAGAGCCGTTCGCCTTTCGGGCCTCACCTCCACTGGAACCTGGTAGGTGGCACCACCAACGCGTCTTGACTTCACTTCGAGAACGGGCTTTACATTATTGAGGGCGGTCTTCGTAAGACTGAGCCCATCCTGCCCGGTTTTTTTCTCGATTAGCTTCATTGCCTCATGGAAAATCCTCTCGGCGGTACTTTTCTTTCCCTTACTCATGAGCGCGTTGACAAATCGTGCCACAAGCACGCTGCCGTACTGTGGGTCAGGTGGTAACTCCCTTCGCTCAATGACCTTTTTTCTCGGCATCTACTTCCTCCAGTTTCCTGACAGAGGCGGCTTGAAGACTAGGCTACTGCCTTTTTCTTCTTTGTTCCATACTTTGACCTACTCTGAGCTCGTCCATCAACACCGCTTGTGTCAAGCGCTCCGCGGATGATGTGATAACGAACTCCAGGCAAGTCCTTTACCCTTCCACCCCTGATAAGTACAATGGAATGCTCCTGCAGGTTATGCCCTTCTCCAGGGATGTAACATGTGACTTCAATCCCGTTGGTCAACCTCACCCTTGCCACTTTGCGCAGCGCCGAGTTCGGCTTCTTGGGGGTTGAAGTATAGACTCGCGTACATACGCCCCGCTTCTGAGGGCAACCCCTTAGAGCAGGTGCAGAAGGTTTCTTACCTACACCCTTTCTTCCAAGTCTCAAAAGCTGATTCAGAGTCGGCAAATCAAACCTCCGATTCTCTAGAGCCCTTTCGCGGCTTCCTCCATACTCGCACTACACATCCACCAAGTTTTCTCTACGCTTCCGCTGCGTCTACTGCACTTCGATTACTTCAGCTACGCAGATTGAATCTCATCAACTGCTTTTTCAGCTTCTTCGGCTTCCGGCGCCTCTTCTTGTACCTTGAGATTTCTGTATCTTGACAATCCAGTGCCAGCGGGTATCAGATGGCCGATGATGACGTTCTCTTTGAGGCCTCTGAGATTGTCCCTGCTGCCCTGCATCGAGGCTTCGGTGAGAACTCTTGTCGTTTCCTGGAAGGAGGCGGCCGAAATAAAACTCTGCGTGCTGAGCGAAGCTTTGGTTATGCCCAGAAGCAGGGGCTGGAAAGTAGCGGGGGTGCCACCTTCGGCCTCCAAGCGTTCCTGCTCCTCCCTGAGCTGCACTTTGTCAACCTGTTCTCCCTCGAGGAAGTTGGTGTCGCCAGGATCTTCGATGCGCACCTTCTGTAGCATTTGCTTCACAATGACCTCGATGTGCTTGTCATCAATGCGCACACCCTGAAGCCTGTAAACTTCCTGAATGTCGTCCACCAGGTGCTCCTGAACTTCCTTGATTCCCTTTATCTTCAAGATGTCGTGAGGGTTGACGGGACCTTCCGTGAGCCGATCGCCCGCTTTCACAAAATCGCCGTCCCTCACGTGCATGTGCTTGCCGGCCGGCACAAGGTATTCCCTCTCTTCACCGTTCTCGTTCTTGACCGTGAGCTTTCTCATCCCACGGCTCACCGGGCCAAACTCGATCTTTCCGTCGATCTCCGTCACGGTGGCCTGATCCTTGGGCTTCCTGGCTTCGAAGAGCTCGGATACTCTCGGCAGACCTCCGGTGATGTCGCGAGTTTTCGTAATGTCTCTCGGGATCTTCACGAGCACCTCTCCCGCCTCCACCTTCTGTTCGTCTCGCACGAGAAGTCTTGCACCGGTTGGAATCAGGTACGATGCTATTCTTCTGTCTTTCGAATCGAGAATCTCGATTCTTGGTTGTCTGATTTTCTCGTTGTCATCGGTCACCACTCTGTGTCTCTGGCCTGTGTTTTCATCCCACTCGTCTCTCAAGGTAAACTTGTCAACGATGTCGACGAACGAGGCCTTGCCACTCTTTTCTGTCATAATCGGCGTATTGTAAGTGTCCCATTCGAAAAGGTCGTCGACCCTTGTCACCTCGCCGCCGTCTTCAACGAAGAGTTTGGCACCATAAGGGAGATTGAATCTGTGGCGAACATGTTTTTCCTTGTCGACTAACTCGATCTCGCCCTTGCGGCCAATGACCACGAGCCGGCCGTCGGCCTTACCGCGCACTGTCTCAACGTGCTTAAATCTCACCGCGCCGTCGGACTTGGCCTTTATGACGGACTGCTCCACGATCCTGCTGGCGGTGCCTCCGATGTGGAATGTTCTCAGCGTGAGCTGCGTGCCGGGCTCGCCGATGCTCTGAGCGGCTATGACCCCGACGGCTTCTCCGACGTCAACCATCCTGCCCGTTGCAAGGTTCCGCCCGTAGCACTTTGCACAAACGCCACGCTTGGCCTCACAGGTGAGAACGGACCTGATCCAGCACCTCTCTATGCCGCTCTCTTCCATCTGGCGCGCCGCTTCCTCAACAATTTCTTCGCCAGCTTCGACAACGACTTCGGCCGTAATCGGATCGACCACGTCCTCTGCCGCCACCCTTCCAACCACTCTATCGCTCAAGGATTCGATTATCTCTTCTCCTTCCTTGAGAGTGCCGACTTCAAGACCCAGGATGGTCCCGCAGTCTTCCTCGGTGACTATTACATCCTGAGCCACGTCGACCAGGCGCCTCGTGAGATAACCGGCGTCCGCAGTCTTCAGGGCCGTATCGGCAAGCCCCTTTCTCGCACCATGTGTCGAGATAAAGTACTCAAGAACCGTGAGCCCTTCCCTGAAGTTTCGCAGGACGGGTGACTCGATAATTTCGCCAAAACCGCCCGTGATTTTCTTCTGCGGCTTGGCCATGAGGCCTCTCATACCGGCAAGCTGTCTTATTTGTTCCCTGCTGCCTCTTGAGCCAGACTCGGCCATCATGAAGATGGGGTTGAATCCTTCTCTATCGGCCTTCAGATTGAGATAAGTCTCCTTTTCCACTTCCGTCGTGGCATGAGTCCAAGTGTCAATGACCTTGTTGTAGCGCTCGCCGTCCGTGATGGCATTTCTCAGATAGGACTTGCGGAGCTCTTCAGTATCTTTCATCGCCTGTGCAATGATCTGTGGTTTAGCAGGCGGTATCAGAATGTCATCAATCGCGACGGTTATGCCCGCTACCGTTGCTTCCTCAAAACCCAGCTCCTTCAGGTCGTCGAGAAACTTCGCGGTAACACTTGGCCCGAGCTTTCTGTAGCAGGCCGCAACCAGATTCTCCAGCGCCTTCTTATCCAACGGGACGTTGGAATAGCCAAGACCCGGAGGCATGATCTCATTGAAGAAGACCCTGCCGGCGGTCGTTTCGATTGTTTCGCCGTTAATCCTCACCTTGATTCTTGCGTGAAGAGAGACCACCTCTTCGTCAAACGCGGCTCTCACTTCGTTGGGATTCACAAAAAGTTTGCCCTCACCCTTTGCGCCAGCTCTATCCTTTGTCAGATAATGACAGCCGAGCACGATGTCCTGACTCGGTGTGGCAACTGGCCTCCCGTTTGCGGGGAGGAGGATGTTGTTCGGCGCCATCATGAGCAAAAGAGTTTCGATCTGTGATTCAAAAGAGAGAGGAACGTGTACCGCCATCTGGTCGCCGTCAAAGTCGGCGTTAAACGCTGCGCAGACGAGTGGGTGTATCTTGATGGCCTTTCCCTCAACCAGCACGGGCTGGAAAGCCTGGATTCCCAATCTGTGGAGCGTGGGCGCTCTGTTCAGGAGAACCGGATGTCCCTCAATGATCTCGCCAAGTATGTCCCAGACCTCCGGCCTTTCCCTTTCAACAAGTCTCTTTGCACTCTTGACCGTCTGCACAAGCCCTTTGTCTTCCAGCTTTCTTATGATGAAAGGTTTGAACAGCTCCAACGCCATCGTCTTGGGAAGCCCGCATTCGTGGAGCTTAAGCTCCGGACCCACGACGATCACGGAACGGCCCGAATAGTCAACCCTCTTACCAAGAAGATTCTGTCTAAACCTGCCCTGCTTTCCCTTGAGCATGTCGCTCAGAGACTTGAGGGGACGATTGCCCTGACCTCGAACAGCACGAGACCTTCTTCCATTGTCGAACAGCGCATCTACGGCCTCCTGAAGCATCCTCTTCTCGTTGCGCAAGATCACGTCAGGAGCTTTTATCTCTACAAGTTTCTTAAGCCTGTTGTTTCTGTTTATGACCCTTCTGTAGAGGTCGTTGAGATCGCTTGTGGCAAAGCGCCCCCCTTCGAGTGGAACCAGCGGTCGCAAGTCCGGAGGCAAAACCGGAATGGCGGTGAGTATCATCCACTCGGGTCTGTTACCACTCTGCCTGAAGGCCTCCACAATCCTCAGCCTCTTCAGGGTCTCTTTCTTTCTCTGCACGCTTGTCTCTACTTTGGCCTGGAGGCGAAGTTCGGCAGAATACTCGTTCAGGTCTATCTCGGCGAGAAGCGCCCTGATTGCCTCTCCACCCATCTTGGCCACGAACTGTTTTCCTTCCTCGACAAGCTCGTTGTATTGCTCTTCTGTTATGAGCTCTTTTTTCTTAAGGTTGGTATCGCCAGGGTCAAGGACCACGTAGGATTCGTAGTAGAGAACCCTCTCCAGCTCCTTGACGCCCATGTCCAGAAGGTGACCTATCCTGCTGGGAACGCTCTTGAAGAACCAGATGTGAGCTACGGGCACCGCTAGGTCAATATGACCCAGCCTTTCACGACGTACCTTTGCAAGGGTCACTTCCACGCCGCACCTGTCGCAGACGACTCCTCTGTAGCGGATTCGCTTGTATTTTCCGCAATTGCACTCCCAGTCCTTTACTGGCCCGAATATTTTCTCGCAGAACAGTCCGTCCTTCTCAGGCTTGAATGACCTGTAATTGATCGTCTCCGGTTTGGTCACCTCCCCGTGTGACCAGCTTCGTATACCATCAGGAGAAGCAAGTTGAAGCCGAATCGAGTTGAAACTAAAACGTCTTCTGGCCTCACGATCGTCCGTTTTTGTGAGAGTCATCCGCCCACCCAAAAGCCCCTCGGAACGAATCATTTCCTGCATCTTCTCTCTCCCTTCGAAACAAGGCCCTTTTAGAGTGCCAGTTTCACATCAACTCTCTTAGCCTTCCTCGAATTGCACGTCCAAACAGAGACTCTGGAGTTCCTTAACAAGCACGTTGAACGACTCCGGAACGCCAGGCTCAGGCGGGTTTTCTCCCTTCACGATTGCTTCGTAGATTTTTGACCTTCCTGAAACGTCGTCCGATTTCACCGTGAGAAGCTCTTGAAGCGTGAAAGCAGCTCCGTAGGCTTCAAGAGCCCATACTTCCATTTCGCCAAATCTCTGACCGCCGAACTGGGCTTTGCCACCCAGAGGTTGTTGGGTAACCAGAGAATATGGTCCGATGGAGCGAGCGTGTATCTTGTCGTCAACCAGATGTGACAGTTTCATCATGTAGATGTGGCCGACCGTCACGGGTTGGTCGAACACACGACCGGTCCTTCCATCATGGAGAATCGTCTTCCCGTCCCTGGAGAGGCCCGCTTCGTCAAGCAATTGCTTGATTTCTTCAACGGTTGCACCTCCAAAAACAGGGCTCACCGCCTTGAACCCGAGCGCTTTCGCAGCTAGACCAAGGTGTGTCTCCAGTATCTGGCCCAGGTTCATTCTCGACGGCACACCCAGAGGGTTAAGCACCATTTCAACGGGAGTGCCATCGGGAAGATAAGGCAAGTCCTCTTCGGCAAGGATTTTTGCGACCACTCCCTTGTTGCCGTGCCTTCCGGCAATCTTGTCCCCGACTGACAGCTTCCGCTTCCTCGCAACATAAACCTTCACTAGCTTCACGACACCAGGGGCAAGCTCGTCACCCCTTGATATCCTCTCGAGGTCCTTTGCCAGTTCCTTGTCCACGTTCTCGAGCGCCTTTCCGGCAGCAGCCATGACCTGCCAAAACCTCTCGTTCGTGTCCTGATCCTTGGCAACCGAAGAACCCCAGGGAATGTCGCTCAGCTCCAGCTTGGAAAGGATGTTGCCAGCGAACTTCTTGCCACCGCGGAACATGATCTTGCCGTTACTTTGCCTGCGAATCTGCTGGATCGTTTTCCCGGCAAGTATCTTGGAAAGCTGAGTCTCGCGGAGCTCGGCTATCCTGTCCTTTTCCTTGCGAGTTATTCTTTTCAGACGGTCTGATTCTTTCTTCTCCTGCTTCTTGGTGACTTCGTCCTTCTCTTTCCTGGAGAAGACTTTTATGTCAATAACGATGCCGTCCATGCCAGGAGGAGCCTTGAGCGATGCGTCGCGCACGTCGCCGGCTTTCTCGCCGAATATCGCCCTAAGAAGTCTTTCCTCGGGCGTCAGGTCTGTCTCACCCTTCGGGGTCACTTTCCCGACAAGGATGTCACCAGCCCTCACGTGGGCGCCTATTCGCACGATTCCATCCTCGTCCAGATCCTTCACAGCTTCCTCGCTGACATTGGGAATCTCACGAGTAATCTCCTCCGTACCCCTCTTCGTATCGCGAACCTGTAGTTCGAATTCTTCGATATGAATTGAAGTGAAGCGATCCTCCTTCACGAGTTTCTCGCTCACAAGAATCGCATCCTCGAAGTTGTAGCCGCCCCACGGCATGAAAGCCACAAGCACGTCTGCACCAAGGGCAAGCTCTCCATCCTTGGTAGCAGGACCATCAGCTATTGGCCGACTCGGCCTAATCCTCTCGCCCTCTCTAACAAGTGGTCTCTGGTTTATGCATGTGTCCTGGTTTGAACGTCTAAACTTGGTGAGCCTGTAGATATCGAGACCGCCGAACTCGCTAAAGTCTACGGTTTCGCCTTCATCCGATTCAGGCCTGACAATGATCGTATCGGCGGTGACATTTTCAACCACTCCGGGACGCTTCGGAAAAATGAGCGCGCCAGAGTCCTCCGCCACTTTTCCTTCCAGACCGGTCTGGACCAAGGGCGTCTCCGTCTTGAGCAACGGAACAGCTTGTCTCTGCATGTTAGACCCCATCAGAGCTCTGTTGGCATCGTCGTGCTCCAGGAATGGGATCAGAGCTGCGGCAGGACTAACCAGCTGAATGGGAGAAATATCCATGTAGTCAACTTCGTTCCGAGCAACGACGGGGAATTCGCCCTTGTATCTGACCTGGATCTGGTCACCCTGGAGCCCGGCGTCCTGCCCCACGGGAGTATTCGCCTGTGCAATCTTGTACTTGTCCTCTTCGTCAGCAGAAAGATAGTGAATCCTGCTTCTGTCGACGAGACCATTCGTGACCTTCCAGTAAGGAGTCTCGAGAAATCCGAATTCGTTGACCCGGGCATAGGAGCTCAACGAAGAAATCAGCCCTATGTTGGGGCCTTCGGGTGTCTCGATGGGGCACATTCGTCCATAGTGAGTGTAGTGAACGTCCCTGACCTCGAAACCTGCCCTGTCTCTCGTGAGCCCTCCAGGACCAAGCGCACTGAGTCTCCGCTTGTGCGTCAACTCGGCGAGTGGGTTTGTCTGGTCCATAAACTGAGAGAGCTGGCTACTTCCGAAGAAGCTCTGGATAACGGCAGAGATTGTCCGCGCATTTATGAGATCGTACGGCGTGACGTTCTCCGCGTCCTGCAAAGCCATCCTCTCCCTGATTATTCTTGCCATGCGGGCAAGACCGATATTGAACTGATTGCCAAGGAGCTCTCCCACGGAACGAACCCTTCTATTCCCGAGATGGTCAATATCATCAGGAGCCATGGGTTCGCCGCTCTCCTCGCTCTCTCTCATCTTGAGCAAGTATTTTATTATGGAGATAAAGTCCTCTTTGCAGAGGATGGTCCGCGTGCGAGGCGGCGTCTTGAAAGTACCGTTAAAAAGCGCAGCGTGATCAAGCTTTTGATTGAGTTTGTACCTTCCAACTCTGGCGAGGTCATAACGCCTGGGATTGAAGAAAAGCCTGTTCAATATCTCGCGCGCGGTATCAGTCCTGGGAGGATCACCCGGCCTGAGCAGGTTGTAGATTCTGGCCAGAGCATCCTCTTCGCTCTTACAGGCATCTTTCTTCAGAGTATTCCTGATAACGTCGGACTCGGCCACGTAAGGTATCTCAAAGTACCTGACTATTTTCCTCTTCGCCCTCTTGAGCTTGGCCTTTCTTATGTCTGCAAGAGCGGCTTCGGTAATCGGCTCGTTGGCTTCAAGAAGAACCTCGCCGGTCTCCTCGTCTGCGAAGTCTTCCGCTGCAATCTTGCCTACGAGCTCTTCTGCCTTCTTGCTGCCTGCTCTAGGCACTTCGTCCTCGAGAATCGGATAGAACAGCTCGATTATTTCTTTCTCGCTCTGAAAACCTAAGGCCCTCAGGAGAACAGTCACGGGCAGCTTTCGTTTTCTATCGATGTGAACATACATTACGTCGTTAGCGTCCAGACTGAACTCGACCCACGAGCCGCGATAAGGGATTATTCTCGCAGAAAACAGTTTCTTGCCGTTCGGATGTATGATCTCGTCAAAGAAGACGCCAGGGGAACGATGCAACTGGCTTACGATGACTCTCTCCGCACCGTTTATTATGAAAGTGCCCTTGTCCGTGATAAGCGGCAACTCGCCGAGGTAGACTTCTTGCTCAACTATCTCCTTGTCACGTTTCTCGCCGTCAACTACTTCCCTTATGCGCAGCCGAAGGGTAGCTTTAAGAGGAGCCGAAAAAGTCAGATCTCTCCCCTGGCATTCTTCGACGCTGTGTTTAGGTTCCCCAATGTCGTAACTAACGAACTCAAGCGAGTACATCTCGCGCTGGTCCGCTATCGGAAACACGCTGTTGAAGACCTCCTGGAGGCCATCGCTGGTTCTTTCCTGGGGAGCCTTGTCGGCTTGCAAAAACGCCCTGAACGATTCCAGCTGCACGTCCAGCAGGTTGGGAAGTGAAACACTCCACTGCTTATCAACTTTGCTGAAGTTTTTCTTACCGTCGTAGCGATCAGCTTTCAAGGCAGTCACACCCTTCTTTGATAGAGTAAAGAGCTCGGCTACTTAATCTCAACGACAGCCCCTACTTCCTCGAGCTTGGTCCTAATGTCCTGCGCTTCGTTCTTATTGACCTTCTCCTTAACGGGCTTCGGGGCTCCATCTACCAGGTCCTTGGCCTCTTTGAGCCCCAGACCGGTGATGGCACGCACTACCTTGATGACCTGAATTTTCTTCTCGCCAGAACTGTTAAGGATTACGTCAAACTCCGTCTGCTCTTCCTCGACGGGCGCCTGTGCAGCCTGAGCCGCCCCAGGCGCAGCAGCCGCGGCAAAAGCCATTGGCATCGCCGCAGTAACGCCAAATCTCTCTTCAAGCTTCTTTACGAGGTCATCAACCTCAAGAATTGTCATTCCCTCAAGCAAGTTCATCACCTTGTCGACGTTGCTCATATCACCTGTTCCCTCCGCTACTTCCTCTGATGGCGCTCCTGTGGTCTCCTCAGCAGAGGAGATTTCTTCTTCTTTCAGAACTTTCTTTTTTGTCGGGGCCTTTTTCTGGATTCCCTTTCCTGTTTCGCTCATCATTCACCTCCGTTTTTCAAATTCATTCTTGACTCTGCGTTCTCACTCCGTCTTTTTCTTTTTAACCTCTTCGATAGCGACGACTAGCTGACGGAGCTTGAAAGTCAGGGCAAACGAAAGCATCGAAAGAGGCCTTCTAAGAGTCCCTGCAAATCGCCCGACAAGAATTTTCTTGGGCGGCAGAAAAGCCAGTCTTTCAATGTCCGCGGGATTCACAATCCTTCCCTCTATAAGACCAAGCTTTATCTTCGGAAGCTCATGATTCTTGCGAAACTCACTGAGAACTCTTGCCGGGGCGATCTCGTCGGTCACGCTGAGGGCAAGGGCAGTAGGCCCATCGATTCTCTCAGCGAGAAAACCATACCTGGTTTGCTGGGCAGCGATTTTAGTGAGGGTATTTTTCACAACCTTGTACTCTACCGATGCTTCCCGGCACTTCTTTCTGAGTTCGGAGATGGAAAGAACATCCATCCCGCTGTAGTCCGTCACTATGATGGCTCTTGCACCATTGATCTTCTCAACAAGTTGAGCTACAGCCTGTTCTTTTTCAGGTGTCGCCATTGCTTTTCCTCTCACTGTCTCGGTTGCTCTCTCAAACTCATTGTGCCCGATGAAACTACTGCTTCATTGCCGCCAGCAGGGCCTGAACGTCGAGCTTAACGCCCGGGCTCATGGTTGAACTGACAGCTAGATTCTTGACGTACTGTCCCTTTGCTGAGGCTGGCCGGTTTCTCAAAATTTCCCTCACGAAGATCGAGATGTTCTCCACGAGCTTATCCTTGTCAAAGGAAGCCTTCCCGATAGGGACGTGAATATTGCCAACCTTATCGGTCCTGTACTCTATTTTGCCGGCCTTAAGCTCCTTGATGGTCCTCGCAACGTCGAAGGTCACCGTCCCGCTCTTGGGGTTGGGCATGAGACCTTTGGGCCCGAGGATTTTCCCAAGCTTGCCAACCTCGCTCATCATGTCTGGAGTTGCAACAATCTTGTCAACGTCCAGCCAACCTTCCTTTATTTTGGCTATGTACTCGTCCGAACCGACAAGATCGGCGCCAGCGTCCTTGGCCTCCTTTTCTCTCTCACCCTTAGTAATGACGAGAATCTTTACGCTTTTCCCAATTCCGTGAGGAAGCACAAGCGTCCCCCTCACCTGTTGTTCTGAATGGCGCGGATCAACACCCAGGCGCACGGAAACCTCGATGGTCTCATCAAATTTCGCGGTTGCGTTTTTCTTCACTATCTCAACAGCTTCGGCAAGAGCATACCTGGCCAATCTGTCAAATGATTCGGCGGCAGCCTTGTACCTCTTTGCTAGCTTCATAACCTCATACCTCTTCCAAGGCCCCTTGAGCCTAACCCGAGACTTCTATTCCCATGCTCCGAGCAGTACCTTCCACCATCCTTATTGCGGCTTCCAGGCTTGCGGCGTTGAGGTCGGGCATCTTGAGCTGTGCGATTTCCCTGACCTGCTCTTTCGTCACTTGCGCAACCTTGATCCTGTTGGGTTCGCCCGAAGCCTTTGCAATCCCTGCGGCTCGCTTCAAGAGCACAGAAGCGGGCGGAGTCTTGGTAATAAAGGTAAACGAGCGATCCTTGTAGATCGTAACCACGACCGGGATAATCAATCCTGGTTGCCCCTGGGTTCTTGCGTTGAAAGTCTTGCAAAACTCCACTATGTTGACGCCATGTTGCCCTAGTGCAGGACCAACTGGCGGGGCGGGAGTCGCATTACCCGCAGGGATCTGGAGCTTCACGGTCGCGGCAACAACCTTAGCCATCTTTTCTCTCCCTGGTCAGCTCCGAATTCGAAGCCAACGCCTAGAAACGAACACAGACCAGAAGAACTCTCCAGTGTCACAGTATCTGACTCAAACAAAAGGACGCAGCAAGAGTTCTAAATTGTTTGAACTTGGAGAAAGTCAAGTTCAACTGGGGTAGCTCTCCCAAATATGCTAACCATGACCTTGACTTTCCCCCGTTCAGAATTTATTTCGTCAACAATTCCAGTGAAATCGCTGAAGGGGCCGTCTATCACTCTCACGTGCTCCCCAATCTTGAAGGGCACCGAAGGAGTAACTTTCGCAGCTTTCCCCTCAGCATCAAGCCCAAGCACTCTTCTCACTTCCACTTGCTTCAATGGAAGCGGATCACGCCCAGTGCCGACAAAACCCGTAACGCCAGGTATGTTTGTGACAAGGTGCCTGGTCTCATTGGTCATTTCCATCTCAACAAGTACATAGCTTGGAAATGTTTTCCGCTTCGTAATTGTTCTCTTACCATTCTTCATCTCGGCAAAGTCCTCTGTGGCTACGAGAATCTGCCCGAAACTCTCAGTAAGACCCGCAGAGTGAATGGCTCTTTCCATGTTGGTCTTGACTTTATTTTCGTGACCAGAATACGTATGAACTACATACCACTGCTTTGCTATTGCCGTTTCGCGTTCGCTATCGCGTTCGCTACCAGTTTCAGACCCTTGCGCTTCCGTTTGCCCCTCCGCCAGACTAAAAGACGATTTTAACCATCGAGTAGAGAATGTAATCAACCACACCAATAAACGCTGAAATCACTATGCACGAAATGATAACCACAACCGTGGAATCTCGGAGTTCGCCTCTGGTCGGCCACGTGACTTTCGACATCTCGAGCCGCACTTCCTTGACGAATCCCTTGAACCTTTCAATGGGTTTTGGCTTTTCAATAGTCTGTGTCGAATTCATCTTCCTTATTCTCTGGTTCAGGCCCGGGATCCGACTTGCGTTGTGTCGATCTACCAACGAGCCACGATAATCTGGCAGGCCTGGAGGGATTTGAACCCCCAACCCCCGGATTTGGAGTCCGGTGCTCTAGCCGTTAGAGCTACAGGCCTTCCCAAAACAGACGCTCCAGAAAACTGGTGAGCTCCGCATTCCCAAGGCGGGCTCGGTTATCTTGTTTCCTTGTGTAAGGTGTGGGCACGACAGAAAGGACAGTACTTCTTCAACTCTATCCTATCCGGATGCTTTCTCTTGTCCTTCATTGACGTGTAGTTGCGTCGCTTGCACTCATTGCAAGCTAGTGTTATTTGTTCGCGCACCCTTGCTCACCGATCCCCTGGGTTTCTGGTCAAACGGTCAGTGTTCTGCGATTTTCTATTCCAGTGTTCTGTCTATAGCCAAAAACGCGGGTGCGAAGGTCTTAAATCGCCTGTTCGTACCCGCACTTATTACACGTCCAGTATTTCTGCGACGACACCCGCTCCTACCGTGCGCCCTCCCTCCCTGATCGCAAACCGCAACTCCTTCTCCAACGCTATAGGCGTTA
>Ga0315291_10005929_pt1 | contig 15258 bp, 12 predicted proteins | sample YL17G12_20_MG_FD_203070 | JGI IMG/M metagenome (GOLD analysis project Ga0315291, IMG submission 203070) | Sediment microbial communities from Yellowstone Lake, YNP, Wyoming, USA - YL17G12_20 | ecosystem: Environmental > Aquatic > Freshwater > Lake > Sediment | place: USA: Wyoming | collected...
ACAGATTTTCACGGTTTTTTTATTTTTAAAGACCGGTCGCTGACGCTTGGATTCCGTTATGCAAATTTTAAAGAGCGGGAGACGCAGACGAATACCGCATAGACACATTCAATTGTCAAAGAACGGTCTTACGAAAGGGCAAGCACTAAGCTCGAATTCCGAAACCCTAAACAAATTCGAATTTTTCAAACTTAAATGTCCAAAACAAAACTCCTAACAGACCAAAGTAGCACGGCCATCTTGGCCGTGTTTTCACGGGCTGGAAGCCCGTGCCACGGGCGCAGAAAAACTACGTCTCTCTATAAAGGGGCGAACCTGCGCGTTTGGTCGAAAAAAGTTCACCACGAAGCCCACGAAGAACACGAAGAAAAGTCATAACTAATGGTAAAATAAGGAGTAAGAGATGGTGAAAATTTTTTTAGAATTTTCGGAATTTGGTTGTGGATACCTGCGCGTTTGGTCGATTTGTAATTTCCAACTGCCAATTTTTTAGTTTAGACGCGGATTGCGCGGATTTCGCTGGGGGCTATGCGGGGATTTCGGAAACGTCGTAGAGACGGCAGACGAGTTCGTTGATTTTGTTTTCGTGGGCTTCGATTTCGCGATGGAGCTGCTGGGTTTGGCGGTCGCTGATTTTGGCGGCGGTCAAGGCGGTTTTGGCGTCGATGATTTAATTTATTCCATGTTCGTCATTTACCCACCGCCACTCGTCGTAGTCGGGTCAAAATGAGGTTTGGATTACGCAGACGGCACTGCCAAATCGTAACGACATGCCAGCCATCTTTTCTGAGTTGGCGAACTAACCGAGAGTCACGGTGTTTGTTGCGGCTGATTTTATCTTTCCAAAATAGACGGTTCGAACTTGGCAACGAGGCACGACTACAAGTATGGCCATGCCAAAAACAGCCGTGTACCAAAATAACTGTTTTTGCAGAACGAATTACAAAATCAACATTGCCTTGTGGCAGTTTAACGTGGCGCCTGAATCTAAGTCCGGCTTGTTTAAGTAAATCCGCTATCTTTTCTTCAGGCTTTGTGCCGGAACTTTTTATTCGAGCCATTATTTCGGAGCGTTTTTCTTTTGTGTAAATGTCCAACAATCAATTATCCATTAATATTCTTTGGAAGTTTGATTCGTTTTGCATGTACGCCATCATGGCACTTACTGCAAAGTACAGCAAGATTTATAAACCAAGGTCGCCATCTTCGATATTTGTTGCTAATGCGAGGGCCAGAGCGTTTTTCAATACAAAAGCCCCATACTGTTGAACGAGATAAATTATCGCGTCAGATCCTAAAGATGTCCAGTCACCAGAGGATTCCAGCAGTTTAGTTAGTTTGTGCCAGTCGAGTTCAGAGTTCTTATTTGTTGCTTGGGCGACATAGGATTCGTATTCAGCTTGCAATGTGGGAATATCAATTTTCATTGTGTCCATTTGCGTTGTCCTAAAGGTTAATGTAAAAAGACGTTTTCAAAATGCCACCTCAGATGTTCCGTTGATGGCAAAAATCTTTTTGGAGGAAGAATTGGTTTCATGTGATAAGAGCAAATCAAATCGAATGACGGGCCTACTGTTTTCAGAAGTTTGGTTGATATGGAAACATTGAAATCAGCGGTTATAGTAATAAGGCCGTTGTCAAAAAGACGATCGAAAGTTGCACTCAAACAAAGCCCATTGGTTGGATCGGTGCGAAATTTTTCATCAACACTCCAAGGCACAATATGGCTTGCAGTTAAGCATTCCGGTATTGCAATTCCGGTGACGCAACAAGTGTTCTCATAACTGCTTAAAACCGCTTGCCGGAAGAATGATTGATGAATTCGTTGTTTGCTTTTTACTTCTCGTTCGGAAGGACCTTTCGGGAAGTTTATTTCGATGAGATCTTGCGGCTTGTCACCCAGTGATTCTCTCAGATTTCTTGCTTTGAATACCAATCCATTCCAGTTTTTATGGAATTCATCCCAAATCTCCCGATCCAATTTGCCACCGTGCGAAAGCCCGGAAATATTCCGTTTTTTTAGCTCTGGATCGAATGCTCCGAAATTTCCCAACTTTCGCGCAACAGATGCGGGGGTTCGATCAATAAGGCTTGCTAATAGCTGTACTTCTGGGTTAGAAGCTTTTGTCTTACGAAATGGAATGCGGCAATACAAATCAAATGCCAATACCAGTTCTTCTCGTTTCCAAGGTGCCCCATAATTGTCTTTGATTTTTGTGGTGCTCATAGTGACGATGCTCCTATTTTATTGAAGCGATTGTATGATTTATTTACCTGTATGCAAGCATTTTATCATTGCAAAAACTGTTTCAATATAAAAAAGTATCCCGCCTCTGCCTCTATAGGTCGCCATGTTTGCTTCAATTATTACATCTTTTTGGGCGGGCGGCCTATGCTGATGATTGTGAACATCCCATTCGAGCAATTTCCAGAATGGGTCGATGTATTCCTGCCTGATGACGGCTTCGAGTGTTTGGGGTTCGTGGAGACTTCGCAAATTGGCGCGAAAGCCCTCGACAAGAGATTTGAGTTGTTCGATGTTCTTTGGTGAAGCTTCGAGTTTTATAATAAGCAAAGAGGATACCTGATAAAAGGAATATGGTCAAGCTCATTTGGGTGCAACATCCGCGTACCCAATGATATTTTGGATTCCACTCGATAAATTCGGGGCAGGCCTGTTCAACAAGCTCGGATGGACTCAGCAGGGCAAAAAATCCGCCTATAAACGGCAGGTCCATTCGACAAGCTCAGGGCGGGTGCACCGCCGGATGGCATTCCATAGATATTTATTCAAGATAATTGCCCCCAGAGTCCGAAAATAATAATAGCAATATTATTGAACTGGGTCTGATGATGGAAACTATCGAAAACGAGATGACTTCGCGGGAAACAGGGCCGATTTTACAACTGAAAAGGCCGCTTCTGCCCATTGGCCAGTATGCCGCCCGTGAGGGCGTCTCCCCAGGCATTCTCGAACAGTGCGGAAAACTCGGCATCGTCCAGATACGAAAACACAAAGGCCAAACATACGTTGTCGATGTTCCAATCACCCCGAATATGCCGGAACTTGTCGGCGATTCTGCAAAGCCGATTGATAAAGCCGAGCGCGCCCGCAGAATAGCAGAGCTTGTCAAAAAGGCCTTCCCTGCCGAACCGCCGGCTGCTGCACCGCCGAAACCGAAAATCGCTCCTGACAATACTGAAAAGGCCTCTAAGTTATACCGAGACACCGCAGATATATTCTCAAACCCATCGCCTGCTATACAAAAATCGGCCAGGCCCTTAACCAAGACAATACAGTTTGCTCCGCCTGATTCGCTCAAAATAGCCGACGAACCGGATGTCTCTCTCGAAGACATCGACTGGGATGAAATCCTAAAAGATATGCAATCCCCCCCCAAGCCGCAATCGCTCGATGTCCTTGAAGAGCCGATTGAGCTTTTCGATGAAACCCTTGAAATTCAGCGTCATCCCCAGCCACGGCAGACCCGGCAACCGCAGGTTGCTCGGCCTGCAAAAGCCCAGCAGCAATCTATCTTTGCAAAGCTCAAGGCCGGTTTTACCTGGCGGGTCGCCGCAGTATTTTTCCTGGCCTGTTTGTTTATCGGTGTTACTGCCGCCATCCGGCTGTATCAGGACAGGCAAATCCAGATTGATAATGTCAAAAGGGCCAATGCCGCTGTCAGACAGTTTGTCGATAGTTCCGCCCAGGCCGACAGGCAGGCAGAGGAATTTCAGAGCGAGCTTAACAATTCCGTTACGCAGCTTCAGCAGTTAAAAGCGACGCTCGAAAATTCAAAGGCCGAGCTTAAAACCGCTCAGGATGAGCTTACCACGAGCAGGCAGAATCTTGAAAATATCCGCCGCAATAATACCGATGCCCTGCAGCGGCTTAACGAGCGTATACAGAAGCTCGCCGAGCGGATGCCGAATTCGACCAGTAATTAAAAACGAACACAAGCCAAAGCTGCCGGGCGTTGTCCCTTCTGCTGTTTATATGCTCGCCATACAAATTTTTCCCGCGTAGCATTTCAATATCCCACAAAACACCATGTCCCGAACGCAGGATTGAGTGCCAGCCGGAAAGCCCCCGTGTGCATCGGCAATTAATTGTGCTATCAGTTGGCCTAAACTTAATGCGATAGCTATCCTGCCGCCGAAGGTGTATAGCCATCAGTTAAATGCATAGCTTTGTGGTGGAAACTAACCGCACTGGCGCTATCAAAAACACCGATTTCAGTGCCTAACTGCGAAAGTTAGGTTAACTGCAAAAGTTGGGTTAAAAAAAATAATAACGTTTGAAAAATACTTGTAGACAAATCTTTGTGTGGCTGTACTATAATAGTTATCGGCCTGACGGTGCTTAAAACCGTTTGACGGCCCGCATCTTTTTTGGAGGTTTGTATTCTTTTGCGACACTGTGACAAGTTTGTATTTGCCTTTAATGCAGCAAATGGAAAAGCCCTGAAAGATGAGCATTGCTTTGTATATTTTGACTTGGAAACTATCAGCAGTATGGAGGTAAATTATGAGAGTCCTTACACTGACCTGGGAGTTTCCGCCCGTGATAACGGGCGGCCTTGGAATGGCTTGCTACGGCATAGTCAAGGCGCTGCTTAAACAGGGCATAGAAGTTGACCTCGTAATACCCGCCAAAGAAGATGTATATTTTCCGCTAAGAAAGCCGGAAGATGCCGATACTCTGCCTGTCGCTTTTCTCGACCCCCCAAAACAAAAACTGCAAAATCCGTTACCGCTCGATGAGTTGCGAAAATTGATGGGCAGCACAGCGAGCGTTTATGCACAGGGCGTCAGGACCAAAACAAGATACGCCTTTGAAAAGCTAAAACAAATTAATCCCTTTAAGAATTTGGTTGAACTGCTCTCGGACGAATATTATCTCTTCCGCGAAGTCAGAGATTACACAAATATGGCTGTAACCATCGGCTCACAACTGAGCTTTGATGCAATCCACGCACATGACTGGCTTACATACCCAGCCGGTATGATGCTCAAAAGAATCTGCGGCAAACCACTGGTGGCACATGTTCACGCAACGGAATTCGACCGTGCAGGCGGCGCAGGCGACGGCAGAATCCATCATGTCGAATATATTGGTATGGAGTATGCGGACAGGGTAATAGCCGTTTCAGCCTATACCGCCAGAACCATACAGGAAAAATACCACATAGACCCGGAAAAAACCAGAGTCGTCCACAACGCATATCTGGTGCCGGACTCGAACGGTTGTCACAGAAGACTGTTTAAGGAGCCGACGGTGCTTTTTATGGGCAGGATAACTCTCCAAAAAGGCCCGGATTACTTTATAGAAGTGGCAAGAAGAGTTCTGCAGCAGGAAAAAAATGTCAGATTTATAATGGCCGGCAGCGGCGATATGGAAAAGCAGGTTCTCCACAAGGCTGCATCGTTCGGCATGGGGACAAAGTTTCTCTTTGCAGGTTTTCTCGACAGGCAGGAAGTGGAAAGCATACTTTCAACGACTGATATTTTCGTGCTCCCTTCCGTTTCCGAGCCGTTCGGAATAGCACCTCTCGAAGCCATGAGCCGCGGTGCAGTGGCAATAATATCAAAAAATGCCGGCGTCGCGGAAGTAATAAAAAATGCCTATAAGATAGACTTCTGGGACATCGACCAGATGGTTAATGCGATTCTCGAACTTGTCAGAAACCCCGATAAGTTCAGGGAAATGTCGAAAAAAAGCAAACAGGAAGTTGCGAACCTCCTGTGGGAAGACGCCGTAAGAAAAATATCCGACGTATTCTGTGAAGTCGGGAAAAATGAACCATGCTTAATGTAGTTTTATATTTTCAGGTTCATCAGCCCCGGCGGCTGGCTCGATACAGGGTTTTGGATATCGGCCGGTCGCATCAATATTTCAACGACAACCTCAACAGGAATGTTGTAAATAAGGTGGCGGAAAAATGTTATCTCAGAACCAACCGGCTGTTGCTCGATTTAATCGACAAGTTCAACGGTAAATTTAAGGCGGCCTTTAGTATCACAGGCGCCTTCATCGAGCAGTTGCGTGAATTCCGACCGGACGTTCTGAAAAGCTTCAAAGACCTTGCCGACAGCGGCGGCGTCGAATTTCTCGGCGAGACATATTATCATTCTCTCGCATCCTTGTTCGACCAGGACGAATTCATCGAACAGGTCCAAATGCACTCCGATCTTATGAAAACCGAGTTCGGCTGTAAACCGGTGACATTTAGAAATACAGAGCTTATATACTGCGACCAGGTGGCCGACCTTATAACAAAAATGCCGCAGTTCAAAACCATACTCACGGAAGGTGCAGATAAAATTCTCGGCTGGAGGTCGCCTCTGTATTCATACAAAACGCATAAAGGCAGGCAATTACTCCTGCTGAAATACTATTCGCTTGCGGATGACATCGCCTTTCGGTTTTCGGATAAAAACTGGAGCAGTTACCCCCTCACAGCCGAGCGATTTGCCGGCTGGCTGCATAAGCTGCCGCTGATTGAAAAGCACGGACGAAATCTCTACGTCAATCTTTTTATGGATTATGAAACATTCGGCGAGCATCAGTGGTCGGATACCGGCATATTTGATTTTCTATGGGATTTGCCGCATAAGGTGCTTAAAAATGACTTTTTCGGTTTCTGTCAGCCGCGAGATGTGATTAAAACTCTGAACTATGAGCCGGCTCCTCTTTCAGTCCATCATCCAATCTCCTGGGCAGATTGCGAAAGGGACACATCCGCCTGGCTGTCGAATCCCATGCAATGGAATGCCGTGAGAACATTTTACGATGTCCTGACAAAAGTAAAGAACAGCGGCAGAAAGGACCTGCTCGAAACCGCAAGAAGACTTTCCACCTCAGACCTTTACTACTATATGTGCACAAAATATTTCAACGACGGAGATGTCCACAAATATTTCTCTCCATACTCCACGCCCGAAGAGGCGTATGTTTATTTCGTGAACATCCTGGCAGATTTGGAAAAAACAGTTGAGGAAGAAGCAGTGGTATGAATCTAAAAAGTATTTTCGTATACCCAAAGTATCCTGAAAACCTGCAGCGATTATATGAGTTGGCGTACAATCTCTGGTCGGTCTGGGACTATGATGCGGTGAATTTGTTTTACAGAATAGACGCCAGGCTTTTCAGAGAGGTAAACCACAACCCGCTGCATTTGCTGCTCAGCTTAAGTAAAGAAAGACTCGATGCCCTTTCCAGAGACAAAGGGTTCCTCTTTGAACTTGATAAGGTGTGGCAGAAATTTCAGCGATATCGGGAGTATTCAGGCACTTATAAAGAAGAGTGCATAAAAGACTGCGGCTGCGGCATCGGCCCCGAAGACAAAATTGCGTATTTCTCCATGGAGTTCGGGCTTCACGAATGTATCCCCATATACGCAGGCGGACTGGGTATCCTCGCAGGGGATTACCTCAAAGGCGTTTCTGATTTTGACCTGCCCGTCATAGGTGTTGGGCTGTTGTATAAATACGGTTATTTCACGCAGTATATAGACCCAACGGGTTTACAGCAGGAAGTTTACAATGAGTTTGAAAATCATCTAATCCCGGCAAAGGAATTGCAGGACCCCGATGGAAACTGGGCTCACATTACAGTCAGAATTATGGATGAGGAAGTCAAGGTAAAGCTTTGGAGGATAGATATCGGAAAATCCGAATTGATATTGCTCGACACCGATATCGACGACAATCCGCCTAATCTGCGCAACATCACCGATGAGCTTTATGCAAGCGAAAGGGATAAGCGAATACAGCAGGAACTGATCCTCGGCATCGGAGGCATCAAGGCGCTGAAGCTTCTTGGTATAAAAACGAAAATCTATCACTTTAATGAGGGACACTCTGCCTTTGCCATCATTGCACGGCTTCACGATTTGATGCGAAACCAGCACTTTTCGTTTTCCGAGGCAAAAGCTCTCATAAGGGCATCGACCGTCTTTACCACACACACGCCGGTTATCGCAGGCAATGAGAACATAGACGTTAAGCTGGTAAAAAAATATCTCGAGCCATGGATTAAGGAAATAGGAATTGATTTTGAAGAAATCGCCCAGATGGGTTTTGTGGGCGACGACACCAAATTATTCTGGCTGCCGGCACTTGCAATGCGGTTCTCACGATACATCAACGGTGTTTCCAAGCAGCACGCGAAAACAGCAAGGGCCATGTGGGCCGGTCTTTTCCCTGAAAGAACAACAGGTGAAATACCGATAACCGCTGTGACCAACGGCGTGCATACATCATGGATAAGTCAGTCTTTCACGGAGTTATTTGACAGGTATCTGGGCCCCGATTACATACACTATGGCAGGAAGGAAGATGTCTGGAGAAATATTTACAACATTCCGGACCATGAGTTGTGGGAAGAACATCGCAGAAATAAAAAGGAAATGATTAATTTCATAAGAAGGCAGTGCAACAGGCAGATGACTGCCAGCGGGTATTTCCAGACAGGCATCCTCGACGTCAGCGGAGCACTCAACAGCGATTACCTGACGATAGTTTTCGCAAGACGTTTTGCCGGCTACAAAAGGCCTACTCTGATTTTAAAGGATAAAGAGCGTTTCAAAAAAATACTTACCAACTCTTCAAGACCGGTTCAGATGATTTTCGCCGGAAAGGCCCACCCGGCAGATATCGAAAGCAAAAAGATGATTAAGGAAGTCATCGATTTCGCACGGGACTACAATCTTGAAGACAGGGTGATTTTCCTCGAAAATTATGACATTAACGTGGCCAGACACCTCTACTCGGGTGCAGATGTCTGGCTCAATAACCCCGCAACCGATATGGAGGCCAGCGGCACAAGCGGTATGAAGGCAGGAATGAACGGCGTTTTGCACCTCAGCACACTCGAGGGCTGGTGGCTGGAAGGATATAACGGCAAAAACGGCTGGGCAATCACCGCAGGAACTCTCTATAACACACCGGAATTGCAGGAAGCAGCAGATGCAAATCAGTTATATGATTTGCTCGAACATGAAATTGCCGAATTCTACTACACCCGCAACGAAGCCGATATCCCGGAAACATGGATCCAGATGATGAAGGATTCGATATTTACCATCTGCCAGAATTTCAATATCAACCGGATGATTTGCGATTACCTCAAGGAATTCTATATGCTCGCCAGCAAAAAAACCGCCAGCATCAGCGCCGATGATTACAAGCTGCTGCGAAATTCCGTCCAGGAAGAAAAGAGCATCTTGAGATACTGGAATGATGTAAAAATTAAATCTTTTAATTTCAGCGTGGATAAAAAAGGCAAGCTCACAGGCGGTCAGCATTTAGACGTCGAATGCGGTGTTTATTTCGGACAGGCGCCTCCGGAGCTTTTCCAAGTCGAGCTTTTCTACCTCTATGGCAAAAAACAGGCCTACAAAATCCTGCCGATGGAATCGACGCAGGCACGCGACGGTTTGATGTATTACCGCTATTCCCTCGAACTGGCAGGATACGGCCCGCAGGGTCTGAATGTGCGAATCAAGCCGGCCAATGACATTGTGCAGGATATTCACCCGGAATTAATCAAGTGGAAGGATTAAAACCAAACACATAAAATGTTGGCATTTTCTGACAATTTTTTAAGTCTTTGATATTACAAATCTTATGGATTTCTAATTTTTGAGATTTTCCCAGCTATTTGGCCTTTGGGTTGTAGAAAATATGGAACGACCGGCACCCTGATTGTAGCTCGGCCGTAGATTTGAGCTGGGTATGAAACACAAAAAAAGGCTGCGAGTTTTATGCTCACAGCCCTTCAGTCTTGTGAAATATCTCTCTATTTGCGTTTTCGTAGCAAAAGTCCGCCTATGCTGAATAGCAAAAGTGTGGCGGGTTCAGGGCAGAAGTAATCGCCCCTTATGTCGAGGTCCAGACCGTTGAGTGATGAGTCAGAGGCGTTAAACGTGAATTTCAAATAGTCCACATCCCTAAAATTTAAGCCCCCAAACTCAGAGAAAAGAAAAACGTAGGTGACATCCTCATTAAGCTTAACAACGCCAGTAATATCCTTTGTCTTGGAACTGATCTTCTCATTCTGTGTGCCCCTTTCACTGATCATGGTGATCTCCAAAGGTACCGCGTCGGGGATGTTCTTGTATGCGACTTCAACCGAGATCTGTTCCCGTAAGACATTAGCCAGATCCAGGTCGAGATCGGTAACAAGACCATACTCCAGACTCCACCACGCTTGCCCACCGTTGTCACTCGACCGGTAGACAAGTCTCCCACCTTGGTACTGGCATTGGAGCCATGGTGTCCCGGCGGTGACGGTGAATGTAGTATCCCTTTGTCCACCGACGATCTCACCAAGGGGGGGCTCATCATATCCCATGTGCGTACCGGTGGCTGACAACGTGAAGGGGCAGTGCTGGAACGAGTCAATATTAATGACTTCGCCGATATATGCTATCGCTGGCATGTTCAAGCCTAAAAATAACACGAAAACAAAAATATGTTTACTGTTCATCACATCCTCCTCCTGCGCATTCTGTGTTTACACAGATTTGGCGCCGTTTTAAAAAAGGCTTTTAAAATTTGTTCGATATCACTATTTCGTTTAACATATATACTACCAGATTAAAAATAAATTTGTCAATTGAAATTCAGCACTTCAAACCGCATATTTGTCAGATGTAGGTTTTTTCCGTAATTTGGCCTTTTCCAGCGTGCAAACGCCTCTCTTTTGAACGGAAAACCAGGAAAAAGTAACCCCCTATTCCGCCTGAAAAAATTACCTCTAACGAAACACTATTTCGCGGCCTGAAACGTACGTATTCTGGCGGAAGATGGCAGCCGCTAAAGGGATATATAATCCTGCGCTGAATTCTCCCAGCTGATACGTGAGGCATATTTCTGGGCGTTCAAAAGATATTCTTCTCTTTTGGCATCGGTTCGCGGCAAAATATCGAATATTTCCTTTGCGTGCTGTAAGAGAATCTCTTTTTCCATTGCGTCCCGCTGGTGTATGGTAAGGTTCTTCAGCGCAGTATAACTCATCTTCCTGCCCGCTTCGATGTAATCCAGAATGCAGAAGGGTTTAATTGGTGCATCCTTAAATTTTTCCTCGAGAAATCCTGCTACTCCGCAGGAAGATGACAAAATGGCTGTTCCGCCGTAAGGTATCGTTTCAATCTGTGCAATGCCGAACGGCTCATATATTGAAAACCCAAGCTCCGCATCAGAGGCTATCCGGATATCTGCAAATTCCGCATTTTCAGGAACTCTTTTCCCGCACCTGGCGCGTTCAAAACCGAACTGGTTGATAAAAACCCCTTTTATGGCCTTTGACCTTGAGTTGAAAAGCTGAAGATATTCGTAAATTTCCTTTTCCCCGCCGATAAGGTCAGGCCAGCCCTCCCTGTGCAAAACAGGCCAGCCATAATCGTCTTCCATTCTGAAAATATCTTCAGACGGCCTGCCGGTTGCAATAAGTGTGGATAAAAGTATGTAGACGCCCTTTAGATTCTGTGCGTCAAAAATTTCGTCGAGGAAATACAATAACGAAATATCTCTCCATATCCCTTTGCTGGCAACCAGCCGCGTAACGTGTGTCAGTATTACATCAGGTGTAAAATTATATAGTGAATCTATATATTTCTCGATATGAGCCCTGCTTTGCTGCTTGTGCTCGAAAGAAATGCTTTTGGCCGACACCCCGTTGTAAACCACTTTTATCTTATCCGGCGGCGTATTCGGCACAAGAAATTGATACTCTTCCTTGACAAGGTCTCCGACAGCAAATATATGGTCGAACTTCACTGCCCTTTTAATCAGTTCACTCCTTGCGTTGTGCGCCAGGGAGCCAAAAATATGCTCAAGGTCTTTGTGCGGCCCCTCGGCTTTTCGCAAAATGTTGTAAAAACTTATGTCGTGGCCGGGGCTGTCCTCCACCAGCGACCTTGCCGGCGAAACCTCATGTGCAACAAATACCGTTGTCTGCTTTTTGCCGCTCATCAAAGCCGACAACACCGACGGAATACCCATATATTCGTGCGCAAAATAGAAATAATGAGCATCAGAGCCGTATAACTTCTCAAGTATCTCAAGAAACGGTATCGCAATCCTTAAATACTGCTCATAATCCCAGTCTTTCTCATAAAGATTGGATTTGATGCCGAAATTTTTCCACACCGCAAACTTAAACTTTTCCACTTCGGCGTGGTTCATCCTGTTTATGCCGACATTAACTACATCAACTGTGGTGGATCTGGTTGTATCAAAATCGCTGACAAGTTTTCTTTTGCCGTAAACAATATCAACGTTGTACTTTTTTATGATTTCGCCGAATTTCTTTGCGTAATCCCCCGCATCATAGTTGTCGTGGCTGGAAAACAGCCGCTCCAGTGTTGTTCCAAGATGGGGAAAACTGTCCGCAGGCAAATCAAACAGCGGCCCATAGAAAATCGTTTTATCGTAAAAGCGTTTATAATCCTCTAAATTGCACACCCCGCTAAGTACCGCCCCTATGCCCCCCATTTTCTTCATTGATTCATGCGTAATATGTACTGCTATTTTCATTTGGGATTTCGGACAGAATGGAATATTACCGGCTTTAGAGCCATGTCACTTCGTGCATAGCTTTTCTTCGGCAAGAGCCGAGGCTAATTCTTCAGTTAATTTTTCAACAAGTACTTTGACAGGCACTATTTCGGTACACAGGTAAGCATTTGAACCGGCAAATACGAAAGATTCATCCAGTTTTCCCCGTGCTGCATTCGACAGAACCTTGGCTATACAGTACGGCGCCTCTTTAGGATTACAGGTTCTAAGGCAATGATACCTGCAGTTGAAAGGTATGGTTTTGCCCTGTTTGATGCTTTCCACAAACTTGTTGTTTATTACTCTTCCGGGTAAACCTACTGGGCTGTTTATGATAGTCAAATCACCCTCTTTTGCGTTTAAGTAAGCCTGCTTGAAGTTGTCATGGGCATCGCATTCATCTGTACAAACAAAACGAGTCGCCATCTGGACGCCCGAAGCGCCCATCCTTAGAAAACGAGCGATATCCTGGCCGGTAAAAATCCCTCCTGCGGCAATAACAGGAATGTGCAGCTCGAAAGAATTTGCGATTTCAATAACTTCTGACATAATCTGCTCAAGGGTTTGTGCGGAATTATCCATGATGCTTTGATAGGAATACCCGAGATGGCCGCCTGCCTTGACGCCTTCCACAACCACGGCATCCGGGCGTTTATGGTAATGGTGTTCCCATCTCTTGCAGATTATCTGAAAGGTCCTCGCCGAGGAAACGATTGGGATTAGTTTGACGTCCTTGCCGTTGAGGTGCTGCGGCAAAGACAAGGGCAGGCCGGCACCGGAGATTATCATATCGACATTCTCCTCGACCGCTATTTTCACAAGGTCATCATAATTGGAAAGAGCTACCATTATGTTGACGCCGATTATTCCATTCGTACGGCTCTTTGCCTTTCTTATCTCCTGCCTGAAGGCCTCTTCAGTCAGTTCCTTGGCGTCGCGAGTCGGCGAATCTTCATATTCGCCTAACCCGGCGCTGGCAATGACGCCTACACAGCCGGTATTTGCGACAGCAGACGCAAGATTTGAGCTTGATACTCTTACGCCCATCCCGCCCTGTATTATTGGCGGACTGATTTTCAAATTCCCTATCTTCAGTGCGGGTATACTACTTATGGCCATAAAGACCTTTCATTCAAAAAATTTAAAAAGACAAAATAAAGGACAACAATGACAAGTATCGAAATAAATATCGCAGCCAGTTGGCTTTGCTTTTTCAATACCTGTTTATATTCGGCCATTTTGCTTTAGTCTATGGTAAGCATACTACCATTATTATTGTGCGATGTGAACAACAAATATTTTTTTGCAATATTTTCCAGCAGCACATCTAACCCCCTTTTATTTATCGGACGAAAAATTTGCTGCCGGATAATGTCAAAAAGCCGTTAAGTTACTCCTGCAGATATTGGTTGCATTCTTTTTCCCCAGCGATTGTTGTCTGCGGGCCGTGCCCGGGATAGACAATAGTTTCATCTGGCAGGGGCAAAAGCTTTTCTCGAATGCCCTTTATCAATTGTGCCATACTGCCGCCGGGAAAGTCTGTCCTGCCGACCGAATCGGCAAACAATGTATCGCCCGAAAAAACAACACCATCATTTTTTGAATATAAACAAATCCCGCCCGGCGTATGGCCGGGGGTATGGAAAACCTCAAGGGTTAGCCCTGCCTGGTTGATTATGTCGCCGTCTTTAACGAGAAAATCCGCGGGGTCGGTGGTGAACGGCTCACCGAGCAGCATAGATAAATTGCCGCCGTCGCCGGTGAGCATTTCCGCATCGAGTTTATGTATATAAACCTTTATGTTCGGATAATCGTGCCTCAGTTCGAGCAGGCCGCTGATGTGGTCGATGTGGCCGTGAGTAAAAACTGCGGCAGCGGGCGCCAATTTATGCCGATGCAGAAACTCTACGAGTTCGCCTGCCTCAAGACCTGTGTCAACTATCAGGCAGTCTTTAGCCGCCTCGTTTTTTCGCAGTATATAGCAATTTGTCGCGTATTCGCCAAGAACAAAACAATCTATCTTCATTTGGATGCTCCATTAAAGAGCCGCTAAGTTAACCGAAATGCGCCCAGCCGTCAATAGATACCCCCGCACCCCGACTCCACTTGCCCCGAACGCAATCATATTTAGCCCCGTCATCATCGCCCTTGGCGTGTGACGGGGTTATGTATTTATCCCCCCTGCCATCTTCGCCCTCCCGCCCTTGAATGTTTTTATCGGGGGTGGCGAGCCTGCCTCGGCGTAGCCCTTGGCAAAGCCGGGTGGCAGGGTTCTTCCTCTCTCCCCAATAATCAATTAAAACGCTCTTCACACTTTTCCCACCTTCTTACTTTTCTCACCTTGTCATCCCGAACACGGAGTCGAGCCGAAAGGCGACGCGGAGAGGAGGGACCCGCAGAGCAACGGCCGCATAGCGGCCTACCCCCACCATTTTTTCTGCGGATTTTGTATATAAAAAAAGCTGAGAGTCACGTAATAACCACAACTCTCAGCCAATTTAAATTTAAAAGGGAACAGTCGAAACTACTTTGCTCTGCGTTTTCTCAACAAGCCTGTTTATGGCTTGCCTTTATTTATTACGGTAATCGTGTCTTTTCCTTCGAATCTGGTTCCATCATTTAGTTTACCACTTACCGTCAGTTCAACTGTTCCGGGTTGCAAGATACCCTCCACCGCTGAGCGGCTGAACTTTG